>ERZ857998.146-NODE-146-length-106267-cov-20.760102_pt1 | contig 106267 bp, 101 predicted proteins | sample MGYA00519954_ERZ857998 | MGnify/ENA primary metagenome ERZ857998 (study PRJEB31778, sample SAMEA3449424) | human gut metagenome | biome: human gut; feature: human-associated habitat; material: faeces | place: United Kingdom | collected 2010/2012 ...
TATAAAGCAATCACCGATAGAATTGCATTGAAGAAGCAGATAAACGATAATTTAGCGGCTTAACCCGACAGTTTCGCAAGTAATACCTGTTGCAACTCGTTAAGGCTCTGTATTTCAATGGTGTTTGCCTCAACTTGTCCGTTAAAAGTATCTATTCTGTTTTGAAATTCTCTGATAACCGTTTCCGGCGGCACGAGTATTTTCATAGATTGGATATTATACATCGGCAACTTTGATTGAACTGCACCTACGGTCAGCAATTCTATCTCTTTGATCTGTTTTTTATAGCAAAGAGTGTAGTAAAGATAATCGGATGTTACTGTATGAATGCCTGCAAGTTTAACACAGTTCTCTGTTAGGTTAGCATTATCGAGAGAAGAATGGATTTTTCCAATTAAACCAATAGTGCCAACGATAGATATAACTATATCGCCTGTATTTACGATATATCGAGAAATTGCAGAATGTGTTTCCTCGTCGATATATTGAAATTGGTCGGTCAGACACACATATCGACTACTTCCTACATCTCGGACACGGATATACGGATGATTAGTTGGTGTGTTGAGTAATTCACAATCAGCGGGTAAGCGTTTACCGCCTTTAACGGTGCAGAGATTTTCTAAATTGGTCAACTTCCAACCTTCAGGAAGTTCAGAAAGACCGTAATAAGAAGCAAATTGTTCTTGAAAAATTGCTTGAGCGGTCGCTTCTAAATTATCGTTTAGCGAACATATCAATAACTCTCGTGAGTGGTGGGAGTTAAACAAAAGGAACACCACTCCATAGTCGTTCTCAAAAAATGTCAAAGGAGAATTGGCTATGAAACAACATTTAATTAACGATGTTATTCAGGGTATGATCCCCTATTTGGATAACGCACAAGCAGAAAAACTACAAGAGGTTCTGCAACACACGCTTTTCAACTACAAAGTGGTTGAAAATAAAGGGAACGAGGAAATCTCAGAGCAAAACTTAGTTGAGTTGTTCTTATCGGCAAAACGAATTGAGGGCTGCTCTGAGAAGTCCTTAAAATATTACGAGTCAACAATCACTTCTATGTTGAGCGAGTTAGGCAAAAGCGTGAAGCACATCGTAACAGACGATATTCGCACCTACCTGACCGAGTATCAGACTCGCAAGCAATCAAGCAAGGTAACGATAGACAATATCCGAAGAATACTGTCAAGTTTCTTCTCTTGGCTTGAAGATGAGGATTACATACTCAAAAGTCCGGTTCGACGGATACACAAAGTCAAAACCGGAACGAACATTAAGGAAACATACACCGACGAAGCACTTGAACTGATGCGGGATAACTGCACGGAACTTAGGGACTTGGCAATCATAGATATGCTTGCTTCAACGGGTATGCGTGTTGGCGAGATGGTTTTGCTCAACCGTGAAGATATTGACTTTAACGAGCGAGAATGTGTTGTTTTCGGTAAGGGCGATAAAGAACGAATTGTTTACTTTGACGCACGGACGAAAATACACTTGCAGAACTATCTGAACAGTCGTAATGACGGCAATCCTGCTCTGTTTGTGTCTTTGCAAAAGCCACATAATCGCTTGCAGATCAGCGGCATCGAAGTCAGGTTGCGGCAATACGGAAAACGCTTGGGACTGAATAAAGTGCATCCCCACAAATTCAGAAGAACCCTTGCAACAATGGCGATAGACAAAGGAATGCCCATAGAGCAACTTCAACAACTCTTAGGGCATAGAAGAATAGACACGACCTTGCAATACGCAATGGTAAAGCAAAGTAATGTTAAGATAGCGCATAGAAAATACATTGGTTGAGGTGATGAGAATGAAGGACGGATACAAACATCTTGGTGACTACATCAGACAAGTTGATATTCGGAACACAGACGGCAAAGAAGAAAATCTTTTGGGCGTATCGGTTCAAAAGCAGTTCATTCCTTCTATTGCAAACACGGTTGGCACAGATTTTACTAAGTACAAGGTTGTTAAAAAGGGACAGTTTACATACATTCCCGACACTTCTCGCAGGGGAGATAAAATCGGAATAGCACTTCTTAAAGACTACGAAGAAGGGCTTGTAAGCAATGTCTATACCGTATTTGAGGTCGTAGACACCGAAAAACTTTTACCTGAATATCTTATGCTTTGGTTTAGCCGCCCTGAGTTCGACAGATATGCTCGATATAAGTCGCACGGTAGTGTTCGTGAAATATTTGATTGGAACGAAATGTGTATGGTTGAACTTCCCGTTCCGGCAATCGAAGAACAGAGAAAAATCGTAAAAGCATATAAAGCAATCACCGATAGAATTGCATTGAAGAAGCAGATAAACGATAATTTAGAAGCACAGGCGCTTGCCCTGTTTTCTGATTTTGTGTCACAACATAATGAGAAATGGGCACAAGGTAAATTAGGTGATGTTATATCATCTGCAAATACGGGTGGAGATGCAATCCAAAAAGTTCCCATTGTAGATTACGACACCGGTATCAAGTGTGCAAGAGTAGGTGATATAACTAATGCACGGGAGTTTGCATCATGGGCATTTTGCAGTGCAACAAACTCAGTATTTGATAACTACAAGTTGCAAGCAGGAGATATATTGGTGACACGAACTGCCACACTCGGTATAACTCAATATATTCCTTCAGATATTTCCGCCGTCTACAACAACGGATTGATTAGATTAAAGACCGATAACAATAGAGCATTGCCATTGTATGTTTATTGGGCAATCAATACTTCCGACTTTATGAACTATATCAATCAAATGAATAGTGCCACCTCGGTAAGACCAAATATGAAAATTGATTACCTTCTCAATTATCAGTTGCTAATTCCACCTATTGAGAAGCAAATTCAATTTGTTAAGGCAGTTGAAGTGTTAATGAATGCAATCTCGCTCAATAACAATGAAAGGCTCAAATTATGTGACTTTCAATCAACGCTCTTAAATACACTATCACGCCGCTAAATTATCGTTTAACGGAGGTAAATATGTCAGCAGCAGATATAATTCAAATAATCATCGGCGTGTTATCGTTGATAGCCACCATAGCGGTTTCGTTTCTGATCTATTGGCTGCAAACACGGCACGAAAAAGAAATACAAAAGTTGCAGGAAGAAAAAGAGCGAATAGAGTTAGAAACAAAAGCACGGGAGTTTTTGATTGATAACGAGTCCGAAAGAGATTATTTGGCGTGGTGTATTATAGCCGCTAACCAACATCCGCTTGAAAGACATTCGAGAAAGATTTACACGGAATACTGCCGTTGTACCGAAGAACTCCAAAATGAAATCTTGCGTCAAGCAGGATATAATAGCCGTCAAATAAAAGATACCCGTTGGGTGCAGAACTGCATAGCAGCATTGGAAAATGATATAAAGCGATTTGAACTCGGTGGCAATTATCTGTACGACGGAGCGAAGTATTTTCATAGGAGTTATGAGTATTACCGTGATTTGGAATGGAACGGTACTCCGAGGGTATTCAAACCTATAAACAAGGATAACGGTTTTAGGGCTGCTTTCAATATGAGCCAACTGTCTGTTGCAGATTATGTAGACGAGTATTTCTATTACTACATAGATGGGCGTATGAAATTTGGTGATGAGAAGCCGACTCCACCGATGGATTTGGTGTGGTACTCTCAAAACCTCGGAACTTGCGATGAAGAAATCGTTTGTATGTGGTTAATGGAACTGATAGAAAGCATCGCTATCATTATCAAGAACAGAAAGCTCGATGAAGAAATAAATCAGAACCCGTTGGAATATACGGACGCACAAGCAGAAACATTTGAGGACAAGTATTACGAGGTGTTACAAGCACTTTACAATGCTTATTATGTGAGTGTTGCCGAGGGCAAAAGCAAGAAAAGGCAACGCAAAAAGGAGTGAACGCAATGGCAAACTTTAACGAACACGCATTAGAGATGTCGATAATGCAGTTATTCAAAGAGGAAGGCTACGAATACATAAGCGGTGAACAAATCCACAGGGAAAGAACCGATGTGCTTCTTACTGATGATTTGAAGCAGTATCTCTATGCCCGTTATGCCAAAGATGGGATCACTCCGAGTGAAGTAGATAGCATTATCCTTATGCTTCGTAATACTTCCGGCACTCTCTATGAAGCGAACAAGACCATCTATAAAATGCTCTGTGACGGTTTTATATTTAACCGTGAGGACAGAACCCAAAAGGATATTTTCATTGAACTGATTGACTTTGAGAACCCCGAAAACAACATTTTCAAAGCGGTAAATCAGTTTGAAATCATCGGCATTGATAATCAAATGCGTATCCCTGACGGGATTGTATTTGTAAACGGTATTCCCGTTGTAGTTCTTGAGTTCAAGAGTGCAGTAAAAGAGAACACAACGATTATGGACGCCTATACCCAACTTACTGTCCGTTATCGCCGTGATATTCCTGAGATTTTCAAGTATAACGCCTTTGTCGTAATAAGCGACGGTGCAAATAACAAATACGGTTCTTTGTTCAGCCCGTATGACTTCTTCTATGCGTGGAGAAAAGTCGAAGCAGACGATGTTGACCGTGACGGAATTAACTCGCTTGTAACTATGATGCAAGGCTTATTCCGCAAAGATCGTTTGCTTGCGGTTATCAAAGATTTTATTTATTTCCCCGACGCTTCGGATAAAGACCTGAAGATAGTATGTCGCTATCCGCAGTTCTTCGCTGCAAACAAACTTTATGAGAATATCAAGTTGCATTTACGCCCCGAAGGTGACGGAAAGGGCGGTACATATTTTGGTGCAACGGGTTGTGGTAAGAGTTACACTATGATGTTCCTTACCCGTATGCTTATGAAAAGCAAGTTTTTCCGTTCTCCTACTATTTTGATTATTACCGACCGAACAGACCTTGATGACCAATTATCCAAGCAGTTTGTCGGCTCTAAAAAATATATCGGTGATGATACCGTAGTCAGCATTGACTCCCGTGAAAAACTCCGCCAAGAACTTCAAGGCAGAGAAAGCGGCGGTGTCTATCTGACCACCATTCAGAAGTTCACCGAAGATTTGCAAATGCTGACCGACAGAAGCAATGTCATTTGTATTTCCGATGAAGCACACCGCAGTCAGGTTAATCTCGACCAAAAGGTTAAGATTACCGACACGGGCGTAGAGCGAACCTACGGCTTTGCAAAGTATTTGCACGACTCATTACCCAACGCTACTTATGTCGGCTTCACGGGAACTCCTATTGATCCTACAATCGAAGTCTTTGGCGGCATTGTGGACTCTTATACAATGACTGAGTCGGTTCGTGACGGTATCACAGTTAATCTCGTTTATGACGGTCGTGCAGCCCGTGTAACTCTTGACCAAGCAAAAATTCAAGAGATTGAGGACTACTATGCCAAATGCGAGAACGACGGCGCAAATGAACACCAAGTCGAGGAAAGCAAAAAAGCAGTTGCTAATATGGAAATCATCATTGGCGATCCCGACAGGCTTCGTGCCGTAGCACAGGACTTCATAGAGCATTACGAAAACCGTGTTGAAGAAGGCGCAACGGTTGCAGGCAAGGCTATGTTCGTCTGTGCCAACCGCAATATTGCTTATTCCTTTTATAAAATTGTTATCGAAATTCGCCCTGAATGGGCAGAAAAGAAAATCTGTGCCGACGGCGCTGAACTCACGGAGAAAGATAAGAAAGAGTTAAAGCCCATCGAGAAAATCAGAATGGTTATGACTCGCAATAAGGATGATGAGCCTGAACTGTACGAAATGCTCGGCACAAAAGAAGATAGAAAAGAACTCGACCGTCAGTTTAAGAATGTCAAGTCCAATTTCAAAATCGCCATAGTTGTTGATATGTGGCTCACCGGATTTGATGTTCCCGCCCTCGATACCATTTATATTGACAAGCCTATTCAGCAGCACACGCTCATTCAGACGATTTCCCGTGTAAATCGTGTTTATGAAGGCAAAGAGAAGGGCTTAATCGTCGATTACATCGGCATTAAGAAAAATATGAATATGGCTCTTAAAAAGTACACGAACTTTGAAACAGAAGAATTTGAGGGCGTTGAGCAGTCTATTACTATCGTTAAAGATCAGTTGGAAGTGCTTGCTCAGATGTTCCATAACTTCAATAGCAAAGACTTCTTCTGTGGCTCTCCGGTGGAACAACTTGCTTGCCTTAACAGAGCAGTTGAGTATGTTCAACTTACCGAGGAACTTGAAACGAGGTTTATGGCAGCGGTCAAGAGAATGAAGCAGGCATTTAACCTTTGCAGTTCAAGCGAAAAGTTCACAGATGATGATAAAGACCATATCTCGTTCTACTGTGCAGTTCGCTCAATTCTCTTTAAGTTGACAAAAGGCGATGCACCCGATACTGCTCAGATGAATGCAAGAGTCCGTGAACTCTTAGAGGGTGCTATTCAATCGGACGGCATCGAAGAACTGTTTGAAACGGGCAAGCATATCTCCGTCGATATTTTCAGCGATGAATATATGGACAAGATAAATGCTATCCAACTTCCCAATACAAAAATCAAACTGCTGCAACGGCTCTTATCTCAGGCGATTGAGGAATATAAGAAAGTCAATCGCATTATGAGTATGGAGTTTGCCGAAAGAATGAAGCGTGTTGTCGATGAGTATAACAATCGCCGCAAGGACGAAGCCTTTGCCAACGAGGTTCTTGATGATGTTGCAGAGCAACTCGCAAAACTTTTGGAAGATCTCAAAAAGGAAAAAGATTCTTTCAAGGATATGGGCATTGACTATGAGGAAAAAGCCTTCTATGACATTCTCAACATCGTTGCTCGCAAATATGAGTTTGAATATCCCGATGATAAAATGATTGAACTATCGAAGCGTATAAAACTCATTGTTGATGACAAGGCTCGTTATACCGATTGGTCTACTCGTGACGATATTAAAGCCAACCTTCAGGTTGACCTCATTTTGTTACTCGATGAGTTTGATTACCCGCCCGTAACGATTGATGATGTTTATAAAGAGGTCTTGGAACAGGCAGAGAACTTCAAGAAGTATGCAAATTAAAATGCTTATGAGAACCATATAGCACTCTTGCCGTTCCTATCGAATTTCTTTTATGTCATCTTTACTCAACCCGAACTAAAAAGACCGTCTGCTCGATTGAGCAGGCGGTCTTATTTATTATATTTGAGAAAGTCATTACGATGTTCTTGTTGCCTGAGTCGATAGCCTTGCGAAACAAGCGTATCTGCTTTGAGAGCCACAAGGTTAATATCAGAGTTTAATGCCCGTGCAATTTGTTGAGTGTCATATCCACGCTCAGCCAACTCAAGAAAGTCATCATCAGGTAATGCAATTTGAGAAGCAAATACATTCGCTTCGTACTCCATTCTGCAATCACGCATATCAAAGATATTGAATTCCTCGAAGCCGCCGATTTCGGTTGCTTCTGCTCTGTGTAGAGTGTCGTGTCCGAGTTCGTGTAAGAGTACGATATTCTCCATCACTGGATGCAGATTATTTTTGATGAACATAAAGCGGTTTCGCATTATCACCTTATACGCTCCACGCTGACGGTTAAAAGGATAGTATAAGACTTCAATACCGAGTTCTTTTGTAATCCTATGAGGATCACGAGTGCCGCATTGGGAAACTATATAGTTTGCCTTTTGAACAATATCGGAAGTGCTAACATACATTGGCTCTCACCCCTTTCATTCTTTCCTATTGTAATTCTACCATAACCCAAGTCCCATAAAACGGACTTATTTATCGGAACGGTATTTCTTTGGGGTGAACTTCTTGTTTTTCTCTTTCGCAATCCAATAGGCATCCTGAATGGCTTTCATCATTAACTCCATATCTTCTTCAGCCAAATCACCGCCTGTAAACAATCCCGTGAGTTCATCGGTAAGTTGTTGTGCTTGCTTTGCCCCTCTTGCACCATATTTTTCAGCGGCTTGGGCAACAAGCATATCCGCATTTCCAAGCAGTTCATCTGTTGTGATGTTAAGTGCCTTTGCGATTTTTTCGGCGGCGTCCAAACGGGGGCGTGCTTTACCACCTTCATAATTCTGAATTTGACGAGTTGTAATTCCGGCGAGTTCAGAAAGTTGTGCTTGGGTTAGACCTTTTTCTTCTCTATACTTTTTGAGTCTTTCATTAAACTTCATAGCCATACCTCTTCGGATAAAATTTCAACATCTTTCGCAACACGAACATTTCTTCGTGGAAACCTATTGACACGAATTTATGTTCGTGCTATAATTTAGCCACAACACGAAGTTAAGTTCGTGTTTATATAATACACCACGAATTTGAGTTCGTCAAGTGGTTTCGCAAAAAATTCAAGAATTGAGGCAAAAAAATTGAGCCGTTCTATATTACATTGCGATATGAACAATTTTTACGCAAGCGTAGAATGTATGCTTGATCCGAAACTAAAAAAGTATCCCGTAGCAGTTTGCGGTTCGGTAGAAGAACGACACGGTATAGTCCTTGCAAAAAACTATGCGGCTAAATCATTCAATGTAAAGACAGGTGATGCCGTATGGCAGGCAAAACAAAAGTGCAGAGATTTAGTTGTCGTTCCACCCCATTTTGAAGAATATATCAAGTATTCAAAACTCGCAAGAAGCGTTTACGGGCGCTATACAGATCAAGTAGAACCTTATGGTATGGACGAGTGTTGGCTTGATATAAGTGGTACTGAGCATATTTTTGGCACCCCGGAAAAGATTGCAAATGAGATAAAAGAAACTATCAAGTTTGAACTCGGCTTAACTATCTCTGTCGGCGTTTCATTCAATAAGATTTTTGCAAAGTTAGGCTCTGATATGAGAAAGCCTGACGCAGTGACCGTAATTGAAAAGGAAACTTTCAGAGATAAAGTTTGGGGACTCCCCGCAGCGGATTTGCTCGGTGTAGGTCGGGCAACGCAGCGTGTATTAGATAACTACTGCATAAGAACCATAGGTGATTTAGCCCAAACCGATCCTGATTTTCTGAAAAGACGGCTCGGAAAAAACGGTATCGCCCTATGGCAATATGCAAATGGTAATGACCACTCCCTTGTCCATAAAGCCGACTTTGTTTCGCCAATAAAGAGCGTTGGACACGGCATTACCACCGTAGAAGATTTAGAGGAAAACGAGCAGGTGTGGCCCGTTTTCCTTGAACTAACCCAAGACATCGGACATAAACTTCGTGTTCATCAGAAGTGTGCGGATGGAGTCGCAATTCACATACGGGATAACACACTTTTCTCGAAACAATGGCAGATAAGTTTGGATATGCCTACACAGTCCCCAATGCTTGTAGCCAAGACTGCTTTCAATTTGTTTGAAAAAAAGTACGATTGGAAAAATCCAATTCGTTCTGTCACCATTCAGGCGATCAATTTAGTACCACAAGATACGCCCCGACAAGTTGATTTCTTTACGAATGTTGAGAGAATTGAGAAATTGGAAAAACTCGATTTATGTATTGAAACAATCCGAAAACGGTTCGGCAAGGATAGTATTAAAAACGCAGTCCTTTGTCAAAATCTAAGGTTGCCACCTGAAAAGGCGGAAATCACAATGCCGACCGGAATGTTATGTTAGGAGGTTGTAATGAGTAACATCATTCTATCGGACAAGCATATACCTTGCGGTTATATGGGAATACTCGGCTGCAACGGATACGAGGTGTCAGATAAGATTATCTGCTTAACCGCAAACGGTGATGACAACTTTTTGAATGAAGGTATTGTAGAGGGTTCGATTTTATTTGTTGATACAAACGGCAAGTACGAAGAAGGGCTGCTCAATGTATTCAAATACAGGTCGAATATTTCGCCCCAATACAAACTTTCAAGAAATAAAGTCGCAGGAGCATTCTTTGTAGGCAAGGTGCTTATGGCGATAAACCAATTTTAATAGGAGTACAAAACAATGGAAAACCGAAAGAAAGTATATGTAGAGGTACGGGCAAGACACCTGACTGACGGAACTTGCCGACCTGAAAGTATAAAGTTTGAAAACGATGAGGTTTTTGAAATCGACCGAGTAAAGTATTGTTGCCGTGCTGCTTCTACAAAAGTAGGTGGAACAGGACTTCGCTATACCGTAATGATTTGCGGCAAAGAAACCTATCTTTTTGACGAGGAAAACGGAAAGTGGTTCGTTGAAGGCAAGAACAGAGCCGCTACATAAGATGTATTCCACTCTGTTTTTGCAGAACCTTAATTTGTACGGCAAGGAACTTGATGAGGTGATGTAATTGAATAATGATAAATGGACTCCGATACCGATGTATTGTTCTAATTGTGGTCAACTGAACTACGGGTTTCGGAATGACGAGGGTAAGATAAAGTATGAATGTAAGAAGTGTAAGGTTGTTGCGGTACGAACTCAGAAAGGTCGCAGGCACGACCGTATAGATTTATTTGCCCCTGTTGGACAAGTAAGTTGCGAAATATAGTCTCATCTACTATGAAAACTGAATACGGCAGCACGACGGTAAGGTTGAGGTGAAACAGACTGCATAATTCCTTATCAGGTCAGTTGCTTTGAAAACTATCGGTATGTTAAACCAAACCTGCTAAACGCTAATATGAGAGGCTGCCGACAAGACAGATAGCCATAGGCTAATTCTGTCTTGCCGGTGGCTTTTTTCATTTGGCAGACAAACAAAAAGGCTTCCGGCTGAGAAATCAGAAAGGAAGCCTTTTTTATGTTCTTATTAGACCGTTGGCATTGTTTACTTGCCAAATATCCCTGATCTCCACATCTTTTGAAAATCAAAAATTCAAAAAGTTAAGGAGATTAAGGAATGAACAATACTAATATTTCTGCTCAGAGCGAGCAATTTTACATTGATTGTGAGGTTATCGAAACGAAGTATGAGTACCCACAATACACAGGAGTTGAGAAATGGATTATCATAACCGACCTGACCGAAGAAGAACTGAAAGGCAAATATGCAGAGCAAATTGCCCCATTAAAACCGTTTATCGTTCTTCCTCGTTCTTTTGGTGAAGTTCGTGATGATTACAGAAGGAACGAAAAGAAGCACCTTATGAGAGCAGTTCGCTCTATTGAACCTTTTGATTATGACGATGATTTGCTTATGGCACATCACCCTGAACTTATTGCGGATGCTTTTCCCGAAATGCTCTTTGATGAACAATGCCAAAAGGTTCGTCAAGCCCTATCGTCATTAAAGCCCTTACAAAAGCAAAGGGTTATCAAATACTTTTTTGACAATAAAACCACCTATGAAATTGCTGAAGAAGAAGGTTGCTCACATCAGGCAGTATGCAAGTCTATCAGCGGCGCTCTGAAAAAACTAAAGAAAGTTCTGTAAAATGGTTGCCAAATGGCTTCTCTCAGTGGGAATTAGTGAAGGGACTGCTTTTGTAATCCCTTCAAATAAATCATTGAGAGGTATTACAAATGGAAAAGAAAGATTTATCTAAAATCAAATGGGGCGAGATTTATACTTGCGATCTCGGCACTATGAAAGGTTCGGTTCAATGTGGTATTCGCCCCGTGTTGGTAGTGCAAACGAACAAATTGAATTGCAGCAGTCCTACGGTTGTTGTGGCAGTCATTACATCGGTTCGCAAAAGAGAAGATATTGCTTCTCATATCCCGTTAGAAACGAATTGTGGACTCAAAGAACCGTCTATGGTAATGCTTGAGCAATTAAGGACTATCGACAAAGCCGAAGAACTGATTTCTTTTGTGGGCAGAGTTGATGACGGAGAAACAATCGCAAAAATTAAAGACGGTATTCGTTATCAGTTCCAACTTACAAGAAAGAAAAAGCCTATCAGGACGGGATATATTCTCAGCCTTTGCCCGAAGTGCCGTGCTGAATTCTTCAGCATACCGGAGAACATTCTTAGGCGAGTAGATCCTTTGCAGGCAGAAAAAGAACCTTGCGATAAGTGTCAGGTCGGTTATGGATATGATTATTTAATCACAAAGCGAACCAAGCGACCGAAGAACAACGAGGGTGGTTCTGATGTTTGAGGATAAGGTCGCTGACTTAAATCAGCAGACAACGGAACACCCACCTTATTACGAGAAGCGAACCTATACCGTTTCGGAAATTCAAGATATTCTCGGTATAGGACGCAATGCTGCTTATGCTATCGTGAAAAAAGGTTATTTCAGTACGGTTCGCATCGGTGGTATCATTCGCATTTCAAAAAGGAGTTTTGATGCTTGGCTCGATGAAAAAAGCAATTCTTGTCAAGTATGCGATGACACCTAATCGCATCATTAACAAAACTTCCGATTTTGAGTACCATATAGCCAAGCAAAGCGGCTTGGCTATATGGCTCAAAAAAAGGAGGTTCAATAATGAGCAAAACAAGTATGTCTGTAATAGAGATGGGCAAATCTCTCGGCTTGGGCAAAACAGAGTCGTATTGGCTCGTTCACAAGGAACAGTTTGAAACACGATTTGTCGCAGGCAAAATGAGAGTGATGGTAGAGAGTTTTGAGAGGTGGTACGCAAATCAACTTCACTACAAAAAAATCAGCGGTGAATTGCCCGGTAAGGAACTGCTCAAGCGCACTATGACAGTTCCTACTATGGCGAAACTCTTGGGTATCAAAGAAGCAAACGCTTATGAACTGATACACAGATTACATTTTCGGTCGGTGAAAACCGAATATAGCAGCCAACGGTTGCTGATTGACAAAGCCACTTTTAATGAATGGCTCAAAAAGCAGACTCACTACAAGATAGTCGAGGGAAAGGAGGACTTCTATGATAGAGCAGAATTGTCTGAGGCTCAATGAGAAGAACGGCACTTCCAAAGGGAAAAAGAGTTATAACCTCTCAGAGATAATGGCTATTCTCGGCATCTGTCGTTCCTCTGCTACCAAACTTGTTAAGTCAAATCAGTTTCGTAGTATCCGTATCGGTAGAGAGGTTAGAATTCCCAAGTCGGAATTTGATGCTTGGCTTGACAGTAATACTAAGTAAGGAGGAAGTGCTATATGGCATCTATCGTAAAAAGAAAAAGCAAATATTCAGTAGTTTACACCTACACGGATGACAAAGGCGAGAAGCGTCAGAAGTGGGAAACCTTTGCGACCAATGCTGAAGCCAAACGGCGTAAAGCGGAAGTTGAGTTTCAACAAGAGTCCGGTACTCTTGTTATTCCCGAAGCAAAGACTGTAAAGGAGTTGCTTGAGGATTACACTTCAATTTACGGAGTGAACACTTGGGCGATGTCTACCTATGAAGCAAGGCGAAGCCTAATATTTAATTACATTAACCCGATTATCGGAGATGTGAAACTCTCCGATCTGAACACCCGACTGATGGAGAAGTATTATCAGAACTTGCTCAAAGTCAAATCAAGGGTGGTAAACAACCGCAAGCCAAACACGGAGTATTTATCTTGTCATACAGTCCGAGAAGTCCACAAACTACTTCGCAGCGCCTTTAATCAGGCGGTAAAATGGGAACTGATGCAGAAGAACCCTTGCGTCAATGCAACACTCCCACAAGAGGAACACAAGGCTCGTGATATATGGGATGCACCCACTCTCTTTAAGGCACTTGAATTGTGCGATGACGAAATACTGAAACTTGCTATAAACCTTGCGTTTTCCTGCTCATTGAGAATAGGCGAAATGCTCGGTCTGACTTGGGACTGTGTTGAAATCTCAGACGCAAGTATAGCAAACGGTACGGCGTTTATATTCGTCAACAAAGAACTTCAGCGAGTTAATCGTGACGCCCTTGAGAAGTTGAACGAGAAAGGCATTGTTTTCAAATTTCCTGCTTTCTTTGCGAGGACAAACACCGCTTTGGTTCTCAAAGAGCCAAAAACAAAGACAAGTACCAGAAAGGTGTTTTTGCCCAAAACGGTTGCAGAAATGCTCAAAAATCGCTATCAGGAAATTCAGGAATACAAGGAACTGTTCGGAGATGAATTTCAAGATTTTAACCTTGTATTTTGTAGTGCAAACGGCAGACCGATGGAGAGTCAGATTATAACCCGTGCCTTGCAGAAACTCATAAGAGAAAACAACCTGCCGCCCGTAGTTTTTCATAGCCTACGACACACAAGTATCACCTACAAGTTGAAACTCAACGGTGGGGATATTAAGTCCGTTCAGGGTGACTCAGGACACGCTCAGGTGAAGATGGTTACTGATGTGTATTCTCATATCTTAGATGAGGACAGGCGGCTCAACGCACAGAGATTTGAGGAAGCCTTCTATCAGCACAAAGAACTCTCTGAAAGTAGTGCTGAGAAATTGAAGTCCGACACGCAAAACACTCATTCAGATGATGACCGCAAGCCACTACAAGACGGAGGTATTACAGATGAAACGATGCTCAATTACCTCATAAACAACCCTGAATTCCTACAAAAGTTCAAGGCTCTGCTTGGCGTATGAAACTCAATAAAAAAACGCAACGGCGAGATCATTCGATGGTCTTGCCGTTTTCTTTTCGATTTATTGTGTTGAATTTTTCACAGAAATCGACTATAATATATTTATGCTGATCCTCGGTACTCGATAACAAACCGAGTGACAAGCGATTAAATGCACGCATTCGTGAGCAATTTGACCGTTTCCCAAAGACCGAACTCCGTGCTAATTCCCGTCTAATCATACAGTTGAAAACGGGGTAAAATTAGCAGTAATTCCGCAACACGGCTTAACACTTAAAGTGTGAAAAAGCCTTGAAAATACGGGATTATCGGGCATAGGAAGTGACTCAACAACTGTATGCCGAGGTCACTCCTAAGCGTGGGGTCGGGGGTTCAAATCCCTTCCGGGACGCCAGAAAAACCGCTGTAAGCCTTTATTTTAAAGGGTTTGCGGCGTTTTTTGTTTTTCCGCCTATTAAGCGGCTTTTACTGCCTACCGCAAATTTTTTCTGTTACCGAACCTTAAAAAAAGTTTGCTAATTGGATTCGAACGATTTTTTAAAATTTGCTAATGAAATCTGCAAATTTGCTAATTTCTCATTAGCAAGCCTTTTGACCTGCGATGATCGAAGCCAAAGTATTAGCAAGCTCGGGCGACTTTTGCAACTGCTCAATCAGTGCCGCAAGGTCAACGGTTTGAGATTGCGATTCTTCCGGCGGAGGCGCAACTTTTCTTAAATCGGGGTTAGAATAGAACGCGCTTTCAAATTTCTGCGCGTTGATTTTTCTGTCTTCATCAAGAATATGCGCATACACCTTTGTAATCATATCAATTTCCGCATGACCCGTATCGCCCTGCGTTGCCTTTAAATCTCCGTGATTTAATTTCAGCTTATATGTGGTGCTTGAATGACGGAGTGAATGGAAAACCACATTGGGAAGTCCGGCCTTTTCCTTGAGCAGCAAAAACTCCTTTTCGATAATGCGTTTCTCACACGGTCTGCCGTTAGATAACGCAACAACCAAATTAAAGTCGGCATATTCATCACCGAGAAATTCTTTCAGCTCATTTTGCGACTTTCTCCATTCCCTGAGTATATACGCCACTGTTTTCGGCAACCAAACCTTACGAATACTCGAATCGGTTTTGGGCTTTTTAAGAACAAGGCGTGTGCTTGTGTTCGGCATAAGCGGAATGAATATGTGGTAAATATCCTTTTCTCCCAACATTTCAATTGCTTGCTTTGTGCAGCGCACAAGCTCCTTGTCGATAAAAATGTAAGCATCGTCTGCGGCGATGTTCGCATCTTCAATATGAACATTGTCCCAAGTCAATCCGAGAATTTCTCCCAAACGAAGCGAGCAGGCAAATGAGAGATTCATTGCGATATATAGTTTACTGTCCGTGCATTCATCTAACGCTTTGCGTATTGTATCGGTATTCCAAATATCGCGTTTTTTATATTCTGTTTTAGGAAGTACCACATTATCAAACGGGTTTTTACCTATCAGTTCCCATCGCACAGCCTGTTTAAAAGCGCAACGGAGTAATTTTATGATTTTAACGATAGTTTTATCCGTCACATACTCGGTGCTTGGTTTTCTGCTGCCCCGTGAAACGGCAGGCGTCTTCTTCAGCGTTTGAACATATTGGTCTACAACACGTGCAGTAATCGCCTGGACTTCCAACTCACCTATAATCGGGTTGATGTAATTTGCAATAATGGCTGTATTACTGTCATACATAGAAACGCCCCACTTGTTTACACCGTAGGTGCGAACAAAATCTTCCAGAAAGCTCGACACAGTGGTTTTATTTGGAGGCAGAAAAGTTCCGTTAAATTGCTGATTTTCAATTTCTGCTTTCCTTTTCAACGCTTCCTTGTGTGAATGACAGGTTTCCCATTTTTGCTTTGTTTCACCCCTTTCGTCTGTGTAGCTGTAAACCACGGAATATGCTTTTTTTCTCTTTATAATAGATGCCATGACTGTATCTCCTTTATTGATTCATACTATCAAGCCACGCATCAAAAGAAGGCTTTGAAATTCTGACATATTTGCCGATTTTCACCGTTTTAAAAGGTGCGTCCTTACAGACAGCATATGCCATACTCTTGCTTATCTGTAAAATTTCAGCTATTTCCTGAACAGAATAAGTCCTTTTTTCGGCGTTGGCCTGACAAGAGTTGTTATTATTTTCAACTGCCATATTTTCTCCCTTCCGGACAGTTGAACAGATACAGTTTGATCTCTATCACGACATAGTATATTATACAAATTTCGTCTTGAAACATCAACAACTGCCTTACAACCGCCCTAAATAAAAAATGTAATTGTTTTAAACTGAATCTTCATACCGGGCCATTTCCTGCGCTTTTTCAACCGCGTATTTGCAGGCTGCGCTATGCACTGTTTAATTTATGGGTATGCTCCGACATATCATCACGGCATACTGTCCGTAAACCCTGTATAACTCCCGATAGAAGTTTATTAAATTTTCAAGGTACATAACCGGTTTTTAACCCGTACAATTATAAAAACGGGAAATATTCTGTTTTTTCTTCAATTAAAAATAAATTTTTTTAAAATCGGATTATATATAAGGTAATTCAAGTCTTGACAACCACAATATATTGTGGTAATATACTTTTGTAATTGATTTTTGTGCAAGCCGTATGCGGCAACCGTAACGCTTTATGTTACATCGCACATATATGATGAGTTTGTAATCAAGTGCCGACTTTAATTTCCGCTTTTTTAAGCGCGGAATTTTCAGTTGGCGCTTTTTATATAGATATTAAAGCCTTCGGGCAGAAAGGAGAAAATGAAAAGAAATTTTGTTATCTTACAGATAACGGACAAAGTTAAAACAAAATAGTGTCGGGAATATCCCGGATTATCAGAGGAACCGTATGTGTTAAAAGAAAAACGCAGCGGTTCCTCTTTTTTTGTTTTACGGAAAAGAAAGAGGGAAAATTTATGAGAAGATTACAAAGGTTGTGGGGATCGGTTTCGGTGCTCACAGCGGCGGTTTTAGCGGGTATATGCTTTTTAAGAGGCAGTACGCAGCGCATTTTCCTTGTGGGTGTTTTTGCACTTTGGATAGCATATTCCTTTGCGGTGTTTTTAATGCCGGTAATAAAACGGTATAAGTACCGCAGGAATTTAAGGAAAATCCGAAAAAAACCGCAAAATCACAGCGGAAGTAACGGCGCAGAGCTGCAAAGGCTTTATTACCTGCTTTTGTGCAATGCTAACCATAGGATAACGGGATACATAAAAAGTATTTACCCGGACGCTGTATGGAAGTGGGAAACTGCCGCGCCCGAAAAGGTTATAACCGAGGGTGAAACCGGCAGAATAAGGCTTTTTAATGTTGATGACTATAACTTCGCGGATATTTCGTTTGATAATTCTGCAAATATAGAATGTACCTTTCTTAAAGCCGTCAGCTTTAGGAGTGCGGCGCAAACCGAATGCAGAGATGAAACGGCGGAAAAACCGAAAAACGAAACAGATCCGCAGGTGTGGTTTGAAAAGAACGGTCGCGTTATACTCAAAAACCTTATAGCGGATTTAAGCTCAAGAGGGCATAACACTCTGACCGTAAGGGATGACGGGAGCTGCGTTGTAGAGCAGGGAGATAAAACCGTAGAGGTGTCTCACCTTACCGACTTCCCCGAAAGAGTGTATTATCCGAGGCTTATAAAGGTACTCGCAGGCGCGGGAATAGCGGCAAAGAGCGTAGATAACGGTTTGGCGGTAAGCTGGTAGGTGATTCTATGAAAAAGGGAATAACACTTAACGAATTAGCCGCCGAAATTTTCAGACAGAAAAAGGTTATGGAGGACTATATTGTAGAGTCTTCAAAGCTGTATATGGACGCGGAAAACGGCAGCCCCCTTATCCGAATACTTGACGGAGAGGGCAACGACCGCATACTTCCGCTCGGAATAGGTGTTTATGCTCACAGGCAATTAGCAAGCTATTTATCCATACCGCAGAATTATTATAATCTTATGCTGGAAGAAAAGCCGGAGCTTTTAAGCGTAAATGTAAACGAATGGCTTGCAGGCTCTAAGGACAGACGAATGCTGCGCACACTTGACGGCGAGGCACGCGCCTTTTTGAGCGACCGATATAAGCGCATAGATAACTACGATATTGCACAGGCGACATTACCAATTATTTCCGAAATACAGGATGTGCAGATTGTAAGCTGTAACCTGACGCCCGGTAAGATGTATATTAAGGCGTTAAACCCACGATTGTTTGATGATGTTTCCCCCGGCGATACGGTTCAGGCGGGAATAATCATAAGCAACAGCGAGGTAGGTCTCGGAGCGGTTAATATTCAGCCGCTTGTATACAGGCTCGTCTGCGAGAACGGTATGGTTATAAACGACGCGGTAAACCGCAAAACACATCTCGGTCCTACAATTTCGGATAATGAAATTTTCTATTATTCAAAGGAAACAGTAGAAACCGACGATAAAGCCTTTTTATTAAAAATAAAGGACTCTGTGCGCGCGGCTGTTGACGAAACAAGATTCAGAATGGCGGTAGAGGATATGCGTATCGCAAAGTCTACGCCGATGAATACCGCTGGTGTGCCTGAGTTTGTAAGACTTACCAGCCGCACCTTCGGTATTACCGAAAATGAGGAAAAGGGAGTTTTGCAGCATCTTATAGAGGGCGGAGATTTATCGCTTTACGGACTTGCAAACGCAGTAACGCGGTTCAGTCAGGATGTAGACAGCTATGACCGTGCAACGGATCTTGAAAGCATAGGTTATAAAATTCTTACAATGCCTAAAAAACAATGGAGCAGAATAAATTCTATGGCGGCGTAACCGCTGCCTTAAAAACGGAGGAATAATAAATGACAAATGAAAACGCTTTAACAACGCTGGATAGCTTCGTACTTCCGTCTATGACCGAAGAAAGAGCAGAACAGCAGATTGACGATCTCAACGATTTTGAGGGTATTATGATGACCTTTCCCAGAATTAAAATTCCGGGCGGCGGGTCAACGCTGTTTGAAATTCCGGGAGCAAGTCCGGATAAACCGGATTATGTCCCCGCAATCGAGGGTATTTTAATATACAACCATAATACCAACGCATATTGGGAAGAAGGCTCGGAGTATGATATGAACACTTCACCCGTGTGCAGCTCGCCGGACGGCAAAACAGGCTACGGCACCCCCGGAGGCGCTTGTGTGGATTGTCCGTACAATCAGTACGAATCGGACCCGAACGGCGGTAAAGGCAAGGCTTGTAAGAATATGCGCAGTCTGTATATTCTTGAAAGCGGAAAACCAATGCCTATAAACCTGCTGCTGTCGCCTACAAGTCTTAAAGCATACTCAAACTTTGTACAATCGGCATTTTTAATGAGAAACCGACCGATATGGGGTTCACTTATTCATATTGAACTCAGAAAAGAAACAAACGGTCCGAATAATTACGCGGTTGCGGTGTTTAAGCTGTTAGGAGATTTTACCGGCGAAAAGCTTGCGGAAATAAAAAGATATGCGATTGAAGCACGTGCAGGCATTAAAGAAATGCTTGAGCAGCGTGCAATAAATACCGAGGAACGAAATGAGCCTATCGACTCGTTTACCGAAATTGACGACGGTAACGAGAGCGACGGCAATTCGTTCAGCGTAGCATAAAAGAAAATGCGGCATTGCCGCAATGTGTTAAAAGAGATGCTGTGACAATACGGCGTCTCTTTTTATTTTAGGAGGAAAAGATATAAGATGAAACCGTTAACAGCAGAGCAAAGTCAAATAGCAGAGCTAAATCACGATCTCGTTTTTGAGTTTTTAAACGAATACAATCTGCCCGAATCGCAATATTATGATGTCGTTATATTCGGCTATCTTTGCGCGGTGCAGGAGTATTGCGAGAAACCCGAATTGCAAAAGTATTTGTTTTCAACGGTTGCTTGGAAAAAAATGAAATGCGCAGTTAAAAATCATAAAAAGTATTTATCGCAAGAAAAGCGTAATATACCAACAATCAGCCTTTCGGATATTAAAGACGGATATGACAGTTCTTTAAAAACGGATGAAACAGCGGCGGAAAACAAGCTTTTGGAAGATTTGAATTTCAGCCTGCTGCTCCATTCTTTAGCGTCTGCAATCACTGAAAAGCAAATGCGCATAATCCGCATGAAGCTTGCGGGTTTTCGTATGCACGATATTGCAAGGACGGAGAAAATGACATTTAGGGATATTAACCGCGCGCTTAACGATACATATGTGATTATTGAAACGCTGCTTTGATAAAAGAGAGGAAATGAAAGCATGAAAAGCTTGGTTTTAATAAGCGGGCATATTGTGTTTCCCTTAAAAGAAGGTATATCTGCATATATCGCCTGCTCAAAAGGAATAATACAGACCTCTAAAGTGGTTAATATTATTTCTTTTACAAAGGATTTTGCACATTTTGAAACAATGAATTCGGAGTATAAGGTAACACCCGAAAAAAGCCCTGTTAAAGCGGCAGAGGTATTGCCTGAGTGTGCATAAAATAAAAAAACGGGTGCGGGAATTTTCCTGCGCCCGTTTTCAACGGAAAGAGGAATGAAAATGGATTTGGCTGAAAAACTGGCAAATGTGGATATGACTGCGGATAACCGAATATCCGGAGAAGACCGGAAATACGGCGAAACGCATCAAAAGGCTTATGAAACGGCGCTCAGTGATTTAAAAGGACTTGTTTTATACTGTAACAGTATGAATACGGCACAGGATGAAATTCTCGGTGACTATGATGGGGCAGAACGGATATACCGCGGATATACAAATATAAAGGATTTCTCGGCAGATAATATTGAAAAAGCAATTTATGCTATTCACCGCCGTTTTGTTGTATTCATTGTGAATTATTTTAACAGGACATACAATGTTGAGTTAGAAAGTGATAAAATCGCAAACAGTCTTATTCCGAAGAAACCCGAATACGATTACGAGAATGATAAAAGTTATAACGAGCGATGTCGGAAATGGAAAATAACAATGGATAATTTATCACTTTGCTTTAATGATGTATTGGATCGGATTTTAATTCAGCTTGACGGCAGAACCTTTGCAGACCGTGCATTGGATGAAATTATTGAAAAAAGCATTTCAAACTCTGTAATCCGCGACACAAGATGTTTTGAAGTAAAGGGTGATACAATTTGTTTCAAAGATTATTTCTGTAATTATACCGATTGGTACAGCAGTGAAAATTGGGAACTCAGAGAGAGAATGAAAGACATCTTACCGGCGCTTTGGCATTATGAAACGGGACTGTTTTATAATTACGGCTATCCCATTTCAAAAATTTTATACCGTTTCAGTTGCCCCGAAGCAGAATTCGACGGCAAAAATAAGCTTAAAAGTCTTAAATGCTTTAAAAACGGGCGGGTTGATGTGAAATTTACAAGCAAACAAAATGCAAGTGAATTTGCACAGAAATATCTCGGCTCGGTCGATAGCGGAGGGATTGCGGAATGAAGTACAAAATATACCAAAGCTCAGTAAAGCAAAAGGATCGGGAAGAATTTAACCGAAAGCTGTTAAAGCTTATAGACAACAAAGAAACCGAGAAGTACGGTATTACCGGGGACGATGTATATAACGCATATACCGGCGACGGCGGACTGCACGGACTGAACCGTAAGGATTACGACAGCTATTATACTTACAGTGAGGAAAAAAAGAATATTGAAAACGGACAGTTTTTTACCCCGCCGAAATTGGCTGAATTGTTAGTAAGCAGTGTAGCGCCGTCAAGGGACGAAACCGTGGCGGATCTTACCTGCGGTGCGGGCGCGTTTTTTAATTTTCTTCCCAACGAGCATAATCTGTACGGCTGTGAAACGGATATTAAGGCATACAAGGTGGCAAAATTTCTGTATCCGGACGCAAATATAGAAAACTGCGATATAAGGCTCTACAATCCTGATATGCGGTTTGATTATGTTATAGGAAATCCGCCGTTCAATCTCAAATGGTGGATAGACGGCGGTACGGAAATAAAATCTCAAATGTATTTTTGCCTTAAAGCCGCAGCGCTTTTAAAGCCTAAAGGAATAATGGCTGTAATTGTCCCGAATTATTTTTTGTCGGATGAATTTATGGCAGGCTCGGATATTGCGGATATGGAAAAGCGCTTTAACTTTTTGGGGCAGGTTGCTTTACCTGCCGATTCCTTTTCGGCAACCGGAGTAAACTCCTATGACACGAAAATTCAGTATTGGCAGCGGAAGTCCGAAACCGATACGGAAACTAAACCGTATAAAAAAGAAATGTCCTTTACGGTTCTTAAAAACGGTAATTACGATGAGATTGCCGCTTGGATTAAAGAAAATATCCTATCGTCCGCACAGTCTGAACTGCGTAAAAACAGGTACGGCATTTTAAGAGAGATTGCAAAGGACGGCACCTTATCCTCGGATTTTGAGTACAGGGTTAAAAGTATGCTTTATCAGGTGAAGTGCCACCCAAAGCTCAAAGAGCATTACAACAAATGCAGCGAATATCTTTACCGTTTTGCGCATCAGGAAAAAAGCATAGATATGGATTATAAGGAATGGTGCAAAAAGCGGATAACCGAGGCAAAGGTTATAGCGTACTTGAAAAATGTTATAAAAAAGCAAAGCGCACCGCCCGCACAGGACAGAACGGCGCTTGTAAAGCAGAAGTACGGTTTTGTGTATAAGGGATACAGCCCTAAAGCCGTAAAAACACTTTCCGAGGAGCAGAAAAAGCCGATACCTATGTACGATATTGTCACGGGAAGCTGTTTCGATGAATTTCCGGGATATGAAAAACTTATACGCAGGAAACAGAACGAATATATCGTGCAAAGCCAACCCTTTGCGGATATGACCGAGGACAGCGAAATCTCCGAATGGTTAAACGACTTCTCTTTGTGGGACGCGGAAAACGAGGAAGAAATCCGTCTTAACGCCGTGCAAAAGCACGATTTAAACCTTATGCTGCAAAAGCGTTACGGACTTCTCCAGTGGGAGCAAGGTTCGGGTAAAACCCTTGCAGGCATAGCCGTAGGCAAATACCGTATGGAAAAGCAGTTTTTACATAACACTTGGGTGGTATCGCCCGCCATATCCATAAGAAACAACTGGGATGTGGTGCTTGAAAATTTCGGATTGCCGTATGTTTTCGTTCAGCGCCTTGCGGATATTGAGAAAATTAAAAAAGGCGATTTTGTAATAATAACCCTTAATGCTCTCAGTAAGTACCGCAAGCAGGTAAAGCGTTGGGTAAAGCTCCATAATCAGAAAATACAGCTTGTTTTCGATGAAAGCGATGAAATGTCCAACCCCTCAACGGCAACCGCAAAAAGCGTGCTTGACTGTTTCAGACGGTGTAAAGCAAAGCTTTTGGCAACAGGCACCAGCACAAGAAACAATATAGTCGAATTTGCCCCGCAGCTTGAGCTTATGTATAACAATTCGGCAAATATGATTTCTTGGTGCAGGAAAACCTATTCCTATGATTATGAGAATGGAAAAGGGTATCTCTCGGACGAGCAGAACGAGTATTTCGGTATGCCGATACCGGCATATAAAAGGGGCTACAATCTTTTTAAGGCGTCGCACCTGCCGGGCAAGGCTACGGTTTTCGGAATTGAGAAAATGACGCAGGATATTTACAACTCGGATGTTCTTGACGAGCTGCTCGGTAAGACTGTAATCACAAGAACCTTTGAGGAGATTGTCGGAAAGGAAATACGCAGGATTCATCAGGTGCCTGTAAAAATGTCGGCAGAGGAAAGAGAAATATACGAAATCGCAATGAAAGAGTTTTACAAGCTAAAGGATGAATACTTCGGAAGTACTGGTAATTCCCGTAAGGACAGCGCGCTTGTTATTTTACAGCAAATATCTATGCTTATGAAGATAAGCGCGGCGCCGAATACACTTAAAGAGTACACAGGGGGAACGCCCACCAAAATATCCGAAGTAGTAAATATGGTGTCGGATTTCGGTGATGAGATTGTTGCAATAGGGGTCAGACACTTAGATGTTCTTCAAATGTATAAAGAGGCTTTAGAGCAGGAATTTCCCGACAGAGCACTGTTTACTGTGACGGGTAAAATGACCTTTGCAAACCGCAAAAAGCTGCGTAAAACGCTTAAAGAAAGCGGAAACGGCATTTTGCTTTGCACACAGCAGAGCCTGCCCTCAAGCGTTAATTTTGAGTATGTCAATAAAGTGTTTCTGCCGGAGCTGCATTACAATAACGCTAAAATGAGCCAGTTTTATATGCGGTTTATACGCTATACCTCAAAGGATTACAAGGATATTTACTTTGTGACCGCCGAGGACAGTATAGAGGCAAATCTGCTGCAAATGGTTCTGTGCAAGGAAAAGCTTAATTTGTTTATGAAGGGCAAAAAGACCGACCTTGACGAAATATATGAGAAGTTCGGAGTTGACTATAACCTTATATCTCAAATCATGTGTAAGGAAAAGGATGAAAACGGACACTCGTATATTCGCTGGGGTCAACAGAAAATTGCCTGATAAAAGGGGGAATCTTAAAATGCAAAATAATTTATATTCGTCCGTCAAACTTGAATGGTATGAGGTTTCGCATTACATAGAAAGGGCTTTGGCTAAGATTTTAAAGGGAAAAACAGTGTGCTGTGCGGCATTTGAGGACGCGGAATACTGGTCTGTACGGATAATGAACAGGCGGTTAAGTATCTCGGAGCTTAAAACGCTGCTTGAATTTGTTAAGGCGGACGACAAAACGACCGAGGACAGCATACCCGAAGACAGCGACAGTGCGAAATTTATAGGTATGCGTTTATCTTCAATGCTGCTCGGCATTGCGTTAGGTGCGCGCTGGCAAGAATGTTATGCTACCCAAAACGCACTTTGGCTTATAGGGATAAGTTTTGATTCTGATGCTAAATCGGATGTTTTAAAAGAAACTGATAGGAGTAATTAAAAATGAGAAGAAAGAAAACTAAAGGCGTACTGAAAAGCGGGAAGATATACAGCGCGCAGGCGTATCTTGAATTGGTGCTCGGTGAGTGCTATATACTTGATTGCTTGAAACCGCTGTTGCCGCAGATTGAAAGAGCACTTTATCTTAACCGCAGACCGTATGGCAGTTTTAAGCTCCAGGAAACGGCAAAGGCGCTTTCACATAAGGGAAATTATGTACTTGTGAGCTGCTGTGATGTTTCAAAGGATTTAGTGCCTTATGAAGAATACCGCTGGTTCAGAGTGCCGGATAATTTTAATGAATAGGTTGTGTTTATATGGAAAAACAAAATGCTGCCAATGTTACATACAATAAAAAAGCAACATCGACGGCAGAAGATGAATTTATCTATGGCGGTTATCATTTCACTCCATACGGTTTATTTTCCGAAAAGGAGAACAGTGATTTTAAATATCTAACACGAAAGCTCTGTACAGATACGGAAATCGGCTTTTTTACTGCTGATAACATAGTGGGCAGAACACGAAAATACCGTTACAATTATAAAGCATTTTATGCGGCTGCCGGCAACAGTACATTTGATATTTTCAAGTGCTCGGAAAACGGGAAACTGTATGTTCCCGGTGCATTTGAGTTGTTTTGCTATATGGAAGATAATTAAAATGGAAAAGTTATAAATATGGTGGGGGGAAATTTTAGATTTTCTCCCTGCCTGTTTTGGAGGAAAAATATGAGAAGAAAAATAATCGCATTGATTGAAGTGGATGACGATACAGCATTTCAAAAAAATGACGATGGCCCGATTTCCTATCTTGAAAATGAAATGGGATGGCTGGAGCAAAGTCAGATTTTTTTAGAAAATGCTTTTATTGCCGATGAAGATGAAACCGACGCTGAACAGGCATATCTGAATTACCTTGAAGATTGGATTTTTAATCATCAGGGCAGTGAATTATGCGAAAGCGGACCTGCCGGTTTTTCGGAATGGAAACAGCAAAACAGAATGTAAAAAAGAAAGGAATTTCAGTATGAACGAAAAGATGAAAGTATTATACATACAAGTCGGGAAAAAGCCGCAGATAATAGAAATCAAGCATACACTCAATGAAATGCAAAGGTTGGTAGGCGGAATAATAAGCGCTTACAGTCCGTTTGACGACGGCTCGGTAATAATCCTGAATGATACCGGCAAAATTGACGGGCTGGAATTTAACCGCGTTGTATACAATGAAAACGGCAAAATAGAAGACATAATCGCAGGCGATTTCTTTATTTGCTATGCTTCACCGGACAGACCGGAATTTTCAAGTCTGCCGGATGAGCTGATACGGAAATACTCCGAATTATTCAAAACACCGAAGGCGTTTATAAGGATTGACGGCAAGCTGATTATTGTGCCAAAGGAGGATTAGCAATGTATGAATGTCAGAGTAAACCTAAAATCCGCATAAACCTTGAGTCTCCGGACGGTAATATTTTTGTTGTATTGGCAAGCGCCGCAAACGCCATAAAGCGGTACAATATTCATAACGGTGACAAATATATTGCTGAAATGAAGAAAAGAGTTTTAAGGGCGGACGATTACGAAAAGGCTTTGGAAATAATCCGCGAGTATGTGGACATTGAAACATAAAAAATATATTAAAAGGAGCAAAAAATGGGTTGGACATGGCATAGAGCGTCACATTATTATCCGAACGGCAATATAGACCGTAAGGCGGAATGCGACGCACACTTTACAGAGGGACTGAACGAAGGTCAATACGAAATTTTAAAATCGACTATGGTAGGCGGAGTATATTATGCTGCCGTAAAAAAATTAAAACAGTATTGCAGTGAGAATGCTGACGGAAAAAGTCAGTTTACAGACCTGCCGCCCGATAAACAAAAGGTTTTCGGTGCAATCTTCGCAACTGCAACCTTTAAAAGGGATTATCTTAACTTCGGTTATAAGGATATGGATGAAACAATGGTTCCGTGGGAATGCGACTGCCCGAAATCTATTATTGCACTGCTTACGCCTACTGATAATGAATATGCGTTATTATGGCGCAAGCGATGCTTAGATACCCACAGCAGTAAAGCTCACCTCGCAAAGCTACCAATATCCTTTCGACTAATGTAAAACGATTCGTATTTTCCTGCTTTCCGCAGACAGTAACCGATTGTATTTTACCATATCCGCCGCCAACCTTGACTGAACGCTGATAAAAATGCTGTTCGGTTTTCACCGAAGGCGACGGAAACTCAGAAATATCTGTACTTTTCTCGCCTTCAAAGCCGGCATTATAGCATTTTCATCAGCAACCTGTCAAGGCCAAGCCGACTTTGTCGATGGCTGCTTCCTTAGGCTCTGAAAATCTTGAAATATCTCTATATATACCATCTTTTTGTGCGAATATTCCCATGCAATGGGAAACGGACCCTTTGACAGCTATTGCGATATGTCTCATCACGGACTTATCTCAAAGCATAAAAGCACCGCCGACTCAGAATATGTTCCTTACCCCGTTCCTCAGGAGCACGGAAATCATATTGATGTCAAGTATTTAAAAGTAGCCGATAAGCTTTTATTTGAGTCCGACAGAATGGAAATAAGCGTACTTCATCATTCAATGGAAAGCATTTATAATGCCGCTCATACAGACGAGCTTAAAAAATCGCCTTTTACTCATATAAGAATTGATTATAAGAATTCGGGAATAGGCTCAGCCGCCTGCGGTCCCGAGCTTAAAGATGAGTACAGACTGAAAGAAAAGGATATAGATTTTGAGTTTTCAATCAAGCTTATTTCTTAGTCTTAATAGAATTAAAAATGCTCAGAGAGTTCAGAAACTCTCTGAGCATTTTTCGGCCATGATATCATTTAAATTATCCATAAAATCCTTATCGGGAATATAGAATTTTTCGGGCTGAGAATTTAAAGCGTAATATTTATTTTCACCCATTTTGTGATAAGGTAAGAATTCGGCCTTTTTGATACCGTTTTCTTTTAACAGGTCTATTATTTTTTGTATTTCTTCAAAACTGTCATTAAATCCGCCTATAACAGGAACTCTTATAATCATATCCGTGATTTTTGAAAGCTTTTTGAAATTGCTTATTATAAGTTCATTTGATACGCCTGTTCCTTTTCTGTGCAATTCTGCTCCGAAAGCTTTAATATCATATAAAAACAAATCCGTAAACGGCAGTATTTTTTCAAAGCTTTCCCACGGAACATTACCGGCAGTATCAACGGCGGTATGTATTCCGGCAGCCTTACATTTTTTAAGAATTTCACAAAGAAAATCAAGCTGCAGCATACATTCTCCGCCCGAAAAGGTGACTCCGCCTCCCGAATTATCATAAAACGCTTTATCCTTTATGATTTCTTCAAAAACCTCGTCGACCGTATAATCTTTTCCGCAGATTTTTCGAGCATCCGAAGGGCAATACAGCTCGCACCTGCCGCAAAAATCGCATTTTTTAAGACTATTAGGGCATACTTCAATACATTTGCCGCAATGAGTACACTTATCCTTATAAAACATCATTTGTTTATCAAATGACTGACTTTCGGGATTATGGCACCATTTGCACCGCAGATTGCAGCCTTTTTCTTACAGTATTGACTGGTTCAAGGTGACTCAAACCACAGTGCCGAAGTTTTCAAACGGAAGCTACGGCAGAAAGCTTGATACCGTGTTAAACAACATAAAGGTATTTATGCGAGGATGGCTGAATTATTACGGAATAGCGGAGAAGGAAACGCTTATGAAACAATGGAACGAGTGGTTACGAAGAAGAATACGAATGTATATCTGAAAGCAATGGAAGAATCCGAGAACAAGGGTGGAAAACCTAAATAAATTGGGTATGCCCGAATTGCAGGCTTACCGAAACGGGAACACTCGGAAAGGCTATTGGACTATTGCAGGAAGTGGTATATTACAGCTACATTTTCCGTGATTCGTCTCACGCTAATTTTGAAATGAATTTGCCGAGATTGGCTGTACTCACATAGGATGATATAATATTTATAAAATCAGATTTTGTTTTGGCGTTAACGGCTGAAAAAATGTGGCTTGTATGATATTGCAAAGTCTGTTGTGAAATGAAAAGCTTTTCGCTTATGGTTTTATTTGTTGAGCCGGAAAGAATTTCATATATTATGCGAAAATCAATATGATTAATTTTTTCAAACATATTTTCTATTTGAAGAATAATATTCATTTCAGGGTCTTTTTCGTAGCTGAAATCAATAGAGCCGGGGAATACAAGTGGCGGACGTGAGTTTGAAAGATTTTTATACAGGCAATGGCCCTCGGCTAACGGGGCATTCTGGGTTGAGTCGCGTACATTTATAAGATTGGGCAGCTGTATATTTATTGAATTGAAGCTATGCCGATCGCGGTTCAGGGTTCTGTATATATTTGAAATAGCCTTTAAAACCGCTTTAATATCATAGGTTACGCTGGTTACCGGCGTGTGGTAAAGCTTGGAAATATAGCTGTCCATAAATCCTATTATAAAATGTGATTTAACATAATCGGAATCAATGGGAAGCAGCTTTTTCATAAGCGCTACCGCAATAAAATCGTTCGGACATATTATGGCGTCATAATTGTTCCTTTTTTCCACAAAGCCTTCAAAACATTCAGAAAAGCTTTTATTTATGCAGAAAAGATCCTCGGAAGTGAAGGGCAGATACATATTATAAAGGTGATGAACTTTAACTAAATCCGATTGGCTGTTTGGATTTATTCCGAAATATGCTATTCGGGTTTTTCCGTACTTTTTGAAATATGAAATAATTTTTGCAAACAGCACCCAGTTGTTGCTGCCGGTCGAGCTGTAAATATATTCGGGTGCAAAATCAGGTATATTGTGCATTGCGATAACCGGTATATCGTTATAATTGCAGAATTTAATGGCTTTAAGCGTATCGGGCGTTATGCCGTAGGGAATGAGAAAAACAGACTGGTTATCTTTAATCAGAACAGACAGATCTGATATATCGCTTATACTTTTGGTGGGGATTCTTTTTTGATTAAGCGCTTTTACCGCAGTAATTTCCTGAGCGGTTCTTTTGCTTAAAAAGGGATGAAGATTTTTATCCTCAAGAATATATAATGCCATTTTTATCATCTCCGTTTTTAGTATAACATAATTATCGGTTTAATTAAAGAAAATTAAATTTTAAGAACACAAAAAAATCTATTACATTTGTCATATTATTAACTGCTTTAAATATTATGATGTTTTTGATAAAATAAAATAAAGAATCGGTGAGATATATATTCAAATCGCAAAAATTTTGAAAGGAAGATATAATCAATGAAACTTAAGAAAATATGTGCTGTTGCTTTAATCGGCGTTATGTGTCTTTTTTCAGGCTGCGGAAAGGACACAGGAGAAGGAACCGGCAGAAAGAACCAATCGGGGAACGGTGGCGGAGATTCGTATTTTGATTCTGTTCCGGCAGAACTGGAGGGTACAACAGTTAAATTTGCCACGTGGATTAACCACAGGGATAACGAATCGGCTGCGGTTTTAGATGACTTCACTAATCTGACGGGTATTGAAGTTGAACTGGTTTCGATTACACAAACTGATTACATATCTAAGCTCGCATCGCTTATATCTGCCGGACAATCGCCGGATGTTATTGTAAATAACGGTGAATTTCCGAATGTTCTTCAAGTGCTTCAACCCCTTGACGGCACAAAGCTTGATACTTCCGACAGCTTTTGGGATCAGGAAATTGTAAAATTAGGCACAATCGGCGGAAGGTCGTATCTTGTAAATGCAAAAAACAGCGCATGGAATATGGCATCGCCCTGCGTTTACTACAACAATAAAATTTTTGAAGATAACGGTATAACTACCCCTGCACTTTATCTTGCAGAGGGCAGATGGACTCTTGACAACTTCTATAAGTGCGCGCGCGAATTGGCTCAGGTATGCTCAGAAACAGGCGCCGGAATAGAAACAAGCGCTTATTTTTCCACCTATGCCAGCGGAATGGCTAAGTACGATTCTGCAACCGAAACATTCACATCTAATCTTTCAGATCCAAGTGTAACCAAGGTTTGGCAAGATATGATAAAGGCGAGAGAAAACGGTTCTGTTAAGGTTAATGACGAGGGCGGACGCCACCTGTTTGTATCGGGTAAAATGGGAATGATTTTCACCGGCGCATATGGATTAAGAAAGTACGGCTGGATGAATGATATGGATATAAACGATTTATCCTTTGTAACGCCTCCCAGAGCCGAAGCCGGCGGTGATGAAGTTTACGGCGGCAGTACGTTCCGTTCCTACGGTATTTGCAAAGGTGCGCAAAATCCGGACGGTGCGGTATATTTCCTTCGCTATTTCCTTAATGCGGACAATTATGACGAAGCTGAGCTTTATAAAAATGAAGACGCTGCCGAGCTTTATAAAAAGCTTTCGGAAAATCAGAATTATAATAATCCCGTTTTTGACTATGGCATTATGTCCCTTATGTCAACTACCAATCTTCCGCTTTACGAAATATTCCCCGATCTTGCAGAATGTTCTTCGGCTCAGGTCACAACAGCTCTTAATGCAGGCGCAAATAAGCTTAATTCTTGCATTACCCGCGCAAATATGATAATCAGCGATGTTAAGGAACAGAATAAAAAATAGCTGAGTGCTGAAGTTTAAAAATTGTTTTTATTGGATACTGTGAATTATTACCGGGAGAGATTGTATGAAATGCTATTGGATATGGACTGCCCTGCGGTAAAAGTATGGAATTTAATTTCTAAAACCGTGTATAAGATATGCCAATTTAAGAAATTCCGAAGGAGACGTGAATTGAATGTTTAATAGAAAACAGCGAACGTGGAGCCTACTACTTATACTTGTGCTATTGATAAACTTCGGTTTGGGCGGTATATTGGGCATCGCCGCCGATCAGGAAACCTTTGCGCAAGAGAAATATCTTATAGACTTTTGCGACTATAATTTTAAGCCTCTTACGGTCGACGGCTATGCACAGTTTAAAAAAGATAATCCTTCAGGCACACCTACTGCCGGCAATATGTATGATGTTAATATATATAACGGCGACAAGGTCGGAACATACAGTCTTATTGATGACGGAACGTCTGAGGGAAGCCGGTATCTTAACTATGTGAAGGATTCTGCCGGCAAAAATGGCGGACTTTACAGCTATATGTTTGTGGCAAACCCCACCGGAAATTTCGTTACGGCCGACTCGGATAAACATATAGTACTTAAGGAAGGCGCAACTTATGGAATTAAAATAAGATATAAAATATCCGACCTGACAGCCGGTTATGACATTAATCTTTTTGCTTTTGCGTCAAGCGGTGTTGCAACGCCGAACAATGTTTCAAACTGGCAGGATAGAGTGAATATTGCTTTAAAGCTTCAGAATACCGACGGTTGGACAGAGGCGGAATACACCTTTTCAATGCCTCAAAATTATACCGGTAAAGCACCCCACAGCCTTATGTTGGGCTTCGAACCGAGACTAAGCAGTACTGCAAAGCGACCGGGAGACGGCAACGAATTTACATACAATCTTTCGGTTGATTATATTGAGATAAACCGCCTGTCTGAGGTAAGGATTAATAAGATTGGCAAGTCCGGTATTACGGACACTCAAAAGCTATACGGTATACCCGGAGAAAAAATTCAATTTCCCGATACCGGAACCGTTATATATGAAAATTACAATGCTTCAACAGGCGAGTTTTCGGGTGTTGTTGATACTGCAAATCGCCTCTTTAGTAATCTTATAAACGAGAACTTTTATTATAAGGACGATACCTTTGAAAAGCAAAGCTACAATATAGATTTCAGCAGATATAATTTTGTTGAGGGGACTTCCGGCTCAGACGGAAACGTTGTAAAAAGCAATTCGGGAAAGTGGAGTCTTGTAAGCGATGAAAACGCTGTGGGCGGAAAATATCTGCTTTTTGAGAAAAGCGCGGTAAAATCGGGCGAAAACTGGAAACCGTATTATCATTTTATGGCGAACCCGACAGGCGCGTATAACGGGGCAACAAGCTCAGGCGCTTTGCGCCTTACCGAAAACACGCGGTACACAATTAAGATAAAATACAAGATAGAAAACCTTGACGCGTCATATGACCTCGACCTTTATGCAAATTGCACGCAGGGTGTGTATTCGCCCAACAGCTTTCACGCCGACAATAATATCGATATAAAAAACGGACTCGGCAACACCGACGGATGGGTAGAAAAAGAATACTCCTTTTTAACCCCTGCGGCTTACAAGGGTAAGGTGAATAACCTTATAATCGGCTTTTATCCTACTAAGGCGGGTACCGCCTCATTCCCGATGAATGATGAATTTTCTTATTCGGTAGCAGTTGATTATTTGAAAATTGACAGGGCAACGAGCGTTGTCTTTATGTCTGACGGTAAGATTATAGATACCGTCTACGGCGCTCCGGGAGACACGCTTGCCGATTTTCCGACTGCACTGAAAAACGGTTACAAATTTTCGGGTTGGTTTACAAATCCCGAGTGTTCTGTTTCGGCAGAAGCGGTTTCGCTTACAAACAGAGATGTTTCAGCAACTCTGTTTGCCGGATGGTCCGAGCTTACAACCTATGCCGTTATAACCGACGACAAATATCCCGATTGGAGAGATAATACAGATATATTCAGCGCCTTTACTTCAGAACGCGACGGCGATATGTTATGCTTTGGGTATAACATCGGAGGCGGCAAAACTGCCTATATGCTGCTTAATTCAGACACCGAACCGCTTATTATTGCCGATAAGGGCGTGTATATGCTTACTGTTAAGTATAAAACGCAAAACGGAAGCGCCGATATAGGATTTGTAACCTCTAACGCTGATAAATACGAAACAAATCATAAAACGGTGCAAATAAATAAAACCGTTAAATCGGACGGTGAGTGGCAGACGGCGATACTCACGTTTACAGCCGATATAAAAAACAACGCCGATTCGCTGTATTTCACGGTTTCCTCAAACGGCAATAGTGATATTCTTATTGAGAGTATCACGCTTTCGGTTAATTCCTATATTAAGCTTGAAACAAACGGCGGAGTGCCGATTGCCGATCTTAAGGGTACTCCCGGCGAAACAGCGCTTTTGCCGAATCCGGTTTTCAGCGGACACATATTCAGCGGATGGTATAAGGACAGTGATCTTAAAATACCGGCAACCGTTGTGAAATTCCCAAACGAGACAGAAAGCATTACTTTGTATGCCGCTTGGGATAAAGTACAGCCTGATGCGGTGGTGGATTTTGAAAATGTTCCGTATGAAAACGGAAAATGGAGTAATCCTCGCTTTTCCTACAATGCCGAAACAATGACTTTCCCGTCGGGAGATGCATTTTCGGGCGAAAAATTCTTAAAATTCAATTATGCTAAGGGTATCGGTAGTGTGCCGTATAATCAGGCGGCGCAATCGTTTGCGATGTATAAGAACGAGCAACCCGTAAGGCTTGAAAGCGGCAGTACTTATATTATGTCTTTTTGGTATCGGGCAGTCTCGATTGCCGCGGATGTGCGAATTACGGCGCAAACATGCACGGCTAACAATTTTTACGCCAACGCCCTTAATTATACGGCAGGCGGGTATACCGTACGTACCTCTGAGTCAGACAGCGAATGGCACGAGGGAACGGTTGTCTTTACTGCAAATCCAAAAACGGATTCAAAGGGAAACCTCGCAAATGCAATGTTTGTTCGTATAAATCCGCTTGCGGATGAAAACGTGAACCTTGATATTGATTATGTATCGCTTACAAAGGTAGGTGCCGATACCGCAGTTGTTTCACTTGTTGTTGACAGCAATGAAACCCAATTTGTAACAGTTAAAAACGGAAATAAAATTACGCTTCCCGTTCCTGTTAGAGATAATTACATATTCCGCGGCTGGTATGAGGATTCGTTATTCAGCAAGAAAATCAGCGGAAAGTATACTGCAAAAGGTTCGACAGAGTTGTATGCAAAATGGAGCCTTAAATCCGCATTTAACGACTTTGAAAATTATCCTGAAAGCTGGGTAAATCACAGGGAAAACGACGGATCAAATTACCGATTCGGGAATTCGCATATGTCTGTTTCTGCTAACGAAAGCTTTTCTGGCAGTTATTCTTTGCGTTTCAAATATGACGGAACGCAGAATAAGAATAATTCTATGGCGCAGCTTTATAATACCGAGGATATTTTTGTTGCCGGCGATACTCCGCTTATACTTGAAAATGGCAGTCTTTATATGGCGACGCTACGTTATAAGGTTAACAATACCGTCGGTACATCCAATATTGATTTGGCTCTTGCCGGAAGAAAGAATTATTGGGCTAATCGGTCGAGAATAAACCTTTTTGCGGTCTCGTTAAACGATATGGGAAAGGGCTGGCAGACTGCAACCGTCTGTTTTACCGCCAATACCAAAAAGGAAAATGCCGACGCCCTCTATCTTGCATTTACGGCTAACGGAAAAAGCGCTGATATCTATATAGATGATTTTGAAATCAAACTGCTTGAAAACAAAACATATGTTAAGTTTGATTCGGATAATAACACGCTCCCGTTCTATTCGATAGGAGAGCCGGGAACTCCCGTTAATTATCCTCAAACGCCCGTGCGCAGCGGATATGTATTTTCCGGATGGTATACCGATAAGAGCTATAAAACGCCGTTTACGGGTAAAAATCACGGAAATACTTCACTTACCGTTTACGCGAGGTGGGTTTTGGGTGATTCGGTGCTTATAAGCTTTGAGGACGAAAATCAGCGGAACCTGAAGCCTAATCAGTATGATACAGCCGAGATTTCCGATGAAGCGGCAAGTCACGGACGCTATTCTCTTAAAATAAACAAATCGGGTAATACAAGAATGAATGCCTCGATGCTGCTTTTGTACGATAACCAGCCGGTTACCGTTGAGGACGGAGCAACGTATGTCCTGACATATGATTACCGTGTCGTTCAGAATACCGGAAAGGGGAGCGGTCAGACAACGCCGCTGCCTAACGTGCGGTTCGCAAAGGCGGATAATGTATGGGCGGGATATTCTGTTCCGAAAAACAACTGGAGCATTAACCTTGAGGAGGAAACCGGTAAATGGTTTACGGGATCGGTTATGTTTACCGCCGAGCTTAAAGAACCGATCGGTAATGCGCTTTATTTTACCGTCAATTACTCCGAAAACTTTGTGGGTTATTTCGATAATCTGCGGCTTGTGCGCGTAAATAAGGGCAACGGGGAAAGCGCCGTAAACCTTAATCCGTGCGGCGCCGATTATATCGGAGCCTCTAAGCTCGTATATACCGGAAAGCCGAACGAGCAGATAAAGCTGCCCAAGGATATTAAAAAGAGCGGCTTCGTATTCATCGGATGGTATGAGGACAGCAAGCTGAAGAAACGCATAGAATCAGAGTATTATACGATTCTCCAGAGCGATACAACGCTGTATGCCGGTTTCGCGCGTCCGAGACTTATACAGGATTTTGAAAGCTTTAAGGATATTTATTCTCCCGAAACGTATCGGTATGCCGATATGGATTATGAGCTTTATGACGCACGCTTAAATGCAGACGGCAGCAGCAATGTTCACGGCGGTAATTATTCCGTTCACCGTAAAGGCGGCGATTTCCATACGGCGGCATTTCAGGTTTTGCCCGAAACAAGCGAGTCAACCAAGAGACTGATACCCGGTCTTGTTTACAGAATGACAATGTGGGTTAAGCTTGAATCCAAAAAACAGGATACCGGCGCGGTTAAAATTGCCTGTTCGCAGTCGGCATATTATTCGTGGGCTATTGACGGCGATTGGTATAATGTCGCGGCGATAAAGGATTTAAAGGAGGGCGAGTGGACAGAGCTTTCGTTTACCTTCTATGCCACAAGCTATTATGTATCGGTTCAGACGCCCGGTAACGTAAGTATGTATTTCGACGATGTTACGCTTGAGCTTCTTTCGGATGCAAAAAGCTCTGATTGCTCTCAGTCCATCAAAATTGACGAGTATGTTCCGGCATTTGCGGAAAACAGCACATCACTTTTAAACGGCAATATAGATAAAAACCTTGTTAAGGAAACCGCAGCTGCCGGCGCAGCGTTTCCCGCCGGGGCGGCAGTAGCGATAGCCTGCGCAGCAGCCGTTATTGCTTTAGGCGGAGTAATAACAGTATTCGTTGTCATCAGAAAAAGAAGGAGGGCGAAAAAGCAATGAGAAAAGCCTGCGCACTTTTAATGTCAGCGTTTTTGATTGTACTGACAGGCTGCGGCAAAAATACCGCAAAGCAATCCTTGATAGCAGTAAACGAAAACGGCAAGAGCTTTAATTATTCGGTTGTGCGGCCTAAGGGATGCGCCGATGATATTGAAAAGGCTGCCAAGGATATCCGTTCAAGGCTCAGAAAGGCTTACGGCGTAAGCGTTGCCGTTTCTTACGGAGAGGAAAAGGATTATGACGGGAATTATGAAATACTTGTAGGTAATACAGGAAGAGCCGAATCCGAGGAAGCACTCAAAAGGCTTGAAGAAAACCGCGATAACTGTCAGTTTGACTTTATAATTAAAAATATAGGCGAGAAAATTTGTATCACGGCTTTAAGGGATGAAATGATTGCCAAAGCGGCGGAATATTTTGCGGAAACCTATTGCGGAAATAAATCCGACTGGGAAAAATTAAACTCCGAAACCGAGATTATTTATGAAGCCCCGTTCAAAGAATATCCGCATAAAATAGGCGGAGAGGAGCTTAAAAATTTCACCGTCGTTACCGTAAGGGATATGGAGTATATTTACGGACGCGAGCTTGAGAGTATGGCGGATTATTTAAGCGGCAGTCAGGGCTATGAGCTGAAAATAGTTGACGAACGCTCTCCGGAGGTTAAAAACGAAATTTTAATCGGAAATATCGGCCGCAGCGAAAACAGTAGTATAACGCCGGAAAACGACGGATGGATTATTAAGGCGGTAAACGGTAAGCTTGTAATAAAAGGTTCGGACAGTATTTGCCTTGCCGATGCAATTTCGGAGTTTCTTACTCAGATAAAGGAAAAGGAAAAGGACGGCTCTTATATTGATTTTCCGGCAGATTATGAGCTTAAAGGTAAGAAAAAACAGGCGGAAAACAGATACAGCCTTGTATGGAACGATGAGTTTGACCAGAAGAGTCTTAATAATCATTGGTGGGTTGATTACAGCTCCCAGAACAAATACGGTGATACGTCCAATTCCTGCCTCGGCGGAACATTAACGCAAAAGGCAGCCGAAAACACAAAAATGACAGGCGACGGCTGTCTTACGATTTTCGGCACAAGAAACGGCAAGGATTTTACGGAAGGCTCCGTTTCAACCTGGGATACGTTACAGCTTAAATACGGACTTATTGAATTTCGCGCAAAGTTGCCGGTTGAACCCGGCTGCGGCACGCTTTGGTTCAACGGCAGTAAGCTCGGATATGCCTGTATGACCGAATATGATCTGCTTGAAAACTTCGGCTCTGCAAAATCATTTGCGTCAAATCTTCACCGCTGGTGGGTGCAAAGCAGCGGCACGGGGCACACCTCGCTTGATATCCCTGAGTATTCAAAGCTTAAACGCTATAGCTTTAAGGACAGCATTGACCCGAACGCCGACCTTTCAACCGACTTCCATATTTACACTATGGAGTGGGATGAAAGCAAGGTAAGCTTTGCGGTTGACGGAAAGGTGTATTTCTCTTACAGCCTTGACGGCACCGAAAATCCCGATTCAAGACGCCTGCCCGTTTATATGGTTATGAGCTGCGGAATGGGCAGCGCTGATTACGGCATTGCCGCAACCGAAAGCTCGCCCGAATATGTTGAAATGAAGGTTGACTATGTAAGGGTGTACCAGCGTTCTGATAATGATTCCAAGCTTTATACAAGAGACAGGGGGGATATACCGAATTATAACAACCGCGATATGACCCATTATGTGGGCGGCAAAAAGGTATCATAATTTCTTATTTCAGAGAGGAGCAAAATCAAAGTGAAAAGTAAAAAAATACTCAGTTTGGCAACTGCAACAGCACTTATCCTTTCTTTGTTCTGCAACATTCCCGCATTTATTTCGGCTGAACCGACGGACGGCTGTTATATAGATTTCAGCCAATACAAATTTGAGCCGTTAACAACGGAAATATATAATTCATATAAGGAAGAAAACCCCGACAAAACGCCTACTGCCGGTAATATGTATGATGTTAATATATATGACGGCAGCAAGGTCGGAACATACAGTATGGCAGAGGATAATGAGGCTTCGGGCGGCAAATATCTTAATTATGTTAAGGATGCCGGCGGTAAGAACGGTAGATTGGAGAGCTATATGTTTGTTGCAAATCCCACCGGCAACTACGCCACAAACGACAGCGATAAGCATATTGTTTTAGCCGAGGATACAACCTACAGTATGACTATCCGTTATAGAATTACCGACTTATCCGACGGCTATAATCTTAATTTGTTTACATTTGCCTCAAGCGGTGTCGCAACACCGAATAATACTCAGAACTGGCAGGACAGGGTAAACGTTAAGCTGGGTCTTGGCAATACCGGCGGATGGACAGAGGAAACATATTCGTTCAAAACTCCGCAGACTTACACCGGCGATGCTCCTCACAGCCTGCTGGTTGGTTTTGAGCCGCGTGTAAACGGCAACACAGCGCGTCCGACAGAAGGTACTGCGCTTACATATAATCTTTCTGTTGATTATATAGAAATTAAAAAATCCGTTGCTCCGCAGCATATGGAAATCGATTTTGATAACTATAACATTTCAAAGGTTGTCGGAAACAGCGGTTCGATTGCGGCGAGTGATGACGCGCTATGGGTAATAGGTGAAGCAGACGGCAACAAGTATATGAGCTATCCCTCAACGGGCACAATGACAAGCGAAAGTTCTTTGCCTTACGGCTTTATGGCAAATCCGACGGGTTCCGGCTCTTTCGCCGACAGAAAAAATGCTTTTATACTTGAAAACGGCGCGGAATACCGTATAAGCTTTAAATACAGGCTTTCCGAGCTGGCTCAGGGCGGAACGCTTACATTTAAGGTCGGAGCAACAGCCGGTTCAAACTGTATGAACGGATGGTCCGCTGCCAACCCAAGCATTGCGCTTAATCCGCTTGAGGGAACCGAATCGGTTAAGCTTTCTGCTTCCGAAGAATGGAAAACCGTAAGCTATACCTTTATAATGTCCACAACAAATACCTCAACAACCGATATTCGGCGCAGCATGCAGGTTGCTTTTCTACCTAATTGGAATCAGAGACAAGTTGCATATACTCTTGATGTTGACGATATAGCAGTTGACCGCATATCTTCCGTAACGATAGTTGATGAGGCGGGCAATAAAACGGTTCAGAAGGGCGCGCCGGCAACGCCGGCAGACGGCAGAATCGGCTTCGGAGGAAATACTGCCGAGAGTGTCGTTTTCGATACCTCGGTAAATACCGAGATTTACACAAGACCTACCGCCGAGTGTGTCGAGCGCACGGAATATTATTACGACAGCGCAATGACACGACCGATTACCTCGATGAATTTTTCGGTTTCTGACGAGACAGTATATTCAAAGAAGATATTTAAACAGTCCTCGGTAAATCAGGTTGCTTTCTGCGGCTTTGATGAATACGGTCTGCGTTCAACAGGGACAGAATATGGTCAATTTGGTAAATACGGTTATATAAATACCGAGAAGGAATCTGTATGGGAAATTGTTGACGGTGTTAGTTATACCGGCACAAAATCAATGCATATGGCACTTTCAAATGACTATAATTCTGCCAGAAAATTTTTGTATATCGGAAACAGCTACGAATACGAGGATAACGTTTCTTATCACGTTTCTTTGAGAATTAAAAAGGATACGTCTGTCGAACAAAGCGGCAACCTTAAAATAACTCTCGGCGGCGGCGGAGATGTTTACGGCAGATTCATTTCGGGCGGAGTTAATTCGGTTATAACAATACCGGCAAATGAACTGTCAGACGAATGGACGGAGTATACAATACCTATAACATTCGTTCCTCAAACAATGGAGACACATCCTGATTACAACGCAGATTATTACCGCGGTCCAGCTCTTAAATTTGACACCGATTCAAACGTTGCGGTCTATATTGATACAATAACAATTTCAACGGTTTGCGGTTCTGTTTCGGGCGAGCTTACCGACAGTGATCGGGAGCTTAGAGTTACTTCCTCTTATTTTGATAACGGCAATAATAAAATAGTGCTTGCCGGAACGGAATATGACATTGTAGAAAGAGGAATACTTGCAAAATCCTCTACAAACACCGCCGTTCTTAAAGAGGGCGGGGAGGGAGTCCTGTCTGTTAAGAAAACCGATAGTTTCGATGATTATTGGGCGGACGGCGAAAACGGAGAGAAAATCTTCTCAATGCTTATTGAAAATATCGACGACCGCAGCGTTACCGCGCGCGCATATGTTAAGCTGAGCGACGGCAGAACCTATTATTCTCCCGAAGCAGTCATTACCGCCGCCCAAAACGCGCCCGCCGGCTACAGCCTTGTTTGGGGAGACGAGTTTGACGGCTCAAAGCTTGATTCCTCGAAATGGGTTGCCGCCGGAACCGACTCCTACGACTCAACAAACAGTCTGGTTTATTACAACAATAACGGTAAAAACGTATCTGTTGAAAACGGAATGCTTAAATTAAGACTTGAACATCGCGGAGAAAGTAATTACGCATATAAGTATAACGCTCCAGCAGGTCTTTCAACAACAGGAACAATGAATTTTAAATACGGGTTTATCGAAATGCGGGCTAAAATCCCTTATAAAAACGGAATCCAAAGTAGCTTTTGGTTTAAATCGGACGCTTCCGTTTCCGAAGCCGAGAAAAAATCAGATACTGCGGCGGAAATCGATATGGTTGAGACCTTCGGGCTTACCGATACCGTTACACCGAATATCCACAAATGGTATACCGCCAATGATATTATAGAGCATTCGCAGTATAACAGTGACGGAAGGACGGCTCAAACCCATAAATTTGAAAACTGCTCGGCGGATGAATTTCATATTTACGGTATGGAATGGACCGAAACCGAGATAATTATGTATATTGACGGCACAGAGTACGCGAGATATGATATTACAAAGGCTTATGAGGCGCCAGGGAAAGAAATCGGCAGTATGGACGCTTTCAAAGATCCTATGCGTATTATAATCGGTTGCTCGCCATATCTCAAGGAACTCGGACATTATGATTTCACCGGCGACGGCTCCGGATATACAACTGAGGCTACGGATTTTTCGCAGGCATACTGCATAGATTGGATTCGTCTTTATCAAAAAGACGGCTGCGAACTGTTTACGAAGTAAAAGGAGCTGACAGATATGAAAAAATTATTTATCAGATTATCGGTTGTGACTCTGGCGGTAATTATGTCTTTAGGCGTTTTAACGGTAAGAGCAGAGACAGGCGTGGATGACGGCGTTCTAAGTTTTTCAAGTGAACGCGGTGATGTAAACGGCGACGGCGATATAGATATCCGCGATCTCGTAAGGCTGAAAAAATATACAGCCGGAATAGAGGGTACCAAGATATTAAAGAGTGCTGCCGATTTGAATGGTGACGGGAATTACGATGCCGTAGATCTATCAGAACTCAGAATCATGCTTTTAAACATTTAAGTTTTGTGCGTTTTCTCCATTGCAATAAAAGCAAGGGAGAAAACGCAGCTTTCGGATTTAAGAGAACAATTTTGTAACGCGGAATATGAAATTGTGCTATAATTTCATATTCCGTATTGCAAAAGTCAGAGTATTATGCGAGGTAAGAGATGAAAAGACAAAAATCAAGCATTATAAAATTTGTTTCGGTAGCTTTGGCGGCAATTTTGATCACATCGGCAGTTGCTGTGTCGGCAGAAACCGTGAAAAGCGAAAACGCCAAAATTACGGCGATATACAACACCAACGACGAAAATGCCTATCGCGCATATAGGCAAAAAAAATCAAATTTCAATAATGCCGAAGAGGATATAATAATCGACGGCGGAAATGCGCCTTATACGGATAAATCCGGCAATAAGTATGAGAATACCGCCGATGTCAAAGCGGGTACAGATGCGGTATATTTGTTTTCTGTACCGACAGACGCGGCATATAATATAAAATTATGCTATTTGTTGCCCGAAGACAGCGGAAACGACCTTACGGTGAAGCTTTTACTTGACGGTGAATTGCCGTTTACCGAGGCTGAAAGCCTGACGCTGCCGAGAATGTATAAGGACTCTGAAGACAAACGCTTTGACAGCTACGGAAATCAGTATTCGCCTGAGCAGGAGGAGGCCGGCGAGTTTTTCACAAAAGCGTTCAGCGATATAACAGGTGCGGAAACTTTGCCTTACTCCTTTTATTTAACGGCAGGGACGCACAGCATTTCACTTTTCTCCGAAAGCGAAGACTTTGTTATTGCAAAGCTTGTTATAGCGGCACCCGACGAGCTTAAAAGCTATTCCGAAACAGAAAAATATTATAAGGAACAGGGATACACCGCGGCTGGCGGCAATCCTATTATTATTGAGGGCGAGGAAGCGGCTCTTAAATCGACCCGCGCAATAGTGCCTAAATCCGACAGTACATCGCCCGTACCTCACCCTTCAAGCTCCAATAAGCAGATTATCAATTACATTGGCGGCAGTAACTGGAAATCCCCCGGTGAAGAGGTAGTTTGGAAAATAAAGGTTGAAAATGCCGGACTTTACAGGCTTGGTGTTATGTTCAAGCAGGATCAGACAGTAAACGGTTATTCCTACAGAACGCTTAAAATTGACGGCGCAGTGCCGTTTTTTGAGGCGCTGAATCTTAAATTTTATTATGGAACAGGTTGGCAATACTATGAATTTGCCGATGAAAGTAGGAATCCGTATCTTTTTTATCTTGAAAAGGGCGAGCATATATTAAGTCTTTCGGCAACATTAAGCGAAACAGCGGAATTTTACAACGAGCTGCGCGAAATAACCTCGGCATTAAGCGATTTGTATCTTGAAATTGCAATGATAACAGGCGAAAGCCCGGATAAAAACCGCGATTACGATTTATTTAAACAAATAGACGGATTTAATGAAAGCCTTGATGAAAATTACAGCCGCCTTACAAAGCTTTCCGCAGGTATGAAAAAGCTTTCCGGCGGCAAGGATACCTCGTTTGTATCGGCAATAAACAATATGGCGCGCGTAATTAAATCTATGAGAGACAATCCGTATACAGCTCAGAATTATGTTACCGATTATTATAATAATTACACAACCCTGAGCGCATGGCTATATGATATGAAGTCAATGCCGCTTTGCATTGACAGAATGTATCTTTATCCGTCAGACAGTGCGGAAAAGCCGGATATGCCGGGATTTTTCAAAAAGCTTATATTCGGAGCCGAAAGGTTTGTCGTGTCGTTTACTTCCGAATACGGTAGCACCGAAGCCGGAAAAACCGATTTAAAAATTTGGGTAAACTGGGGAAGAGACCAGGCAATGGTGCTTAATTCTCTTATTGAGGAATCCTTTACGCCCGACACGGGAGTAAAGGTTAATCTTGAGCTTACGGACGCTACCCTTGTAAAGGGTATACTTTCGGGCAATGCGCCGGATTTAGCACTTCATTTGCCGAGAACCGAGCCGGTTAACCTTGCAATGCGCGACGCGCTTTATGATTTAACACAGTTTGACGATTATAATGAAGTTTTAAACCGTTTCGGAGAGTCGGCAGACGTGCCTTACATATACGGTGAAGGAACTTATGCTTTGCCGGATACACAGTCGTTCTATATTATGTTTTACCGCAGGGATATTCTTGAAAAATTAGAAATACCCGTTCCGGAAACCTGGGATGAATTTTTAGCGGCAATTGCGGTTTTACAACGCAATAATATGCAGTCGTGGATACCTTATACTCAAATAACAACCACGGCAACGGTAAACACAGGCGTTGGCGGACTCAATTTATTCGCATCAATATTACAGCAGTTCGGCGGAAGCTTTTATAACGCCGAAAAAACCGCAACCGAGCTTGAAAGCCCAACGGCGCTTAATGCCTTTACATATTGGACGGATATGTACACAAAATACAAGCTGCCTACAACTGCAAGCTTCTATAACCGTTTCAGACTCGGTACAATGCCGCTCGGAATTGAAGTATACACTCTTTATACAACGCTTAAAGAAGCCGCACCCGAAATAGACGGAAGGTGGGGAATAGCTCTTGTTCCGGGAACTCAAAGCAACGGCAGTGTAAATCATACTGTTTCGGGAGCGGGAACGGGATGCGGAATAATATCCTCATCAAAGAATAAAGAAGCGGCATGGGAATTTCTTAAATGGTGGACATCTTCCGATACACAGCTTAGGTACAATAACAATGTTGAATCTATTTTAGGAGCGGTCTCAAGAACAACAACGGCAACGCTTGAAGCTTTTAAGGAAATGTCATGGGAGAAAAAGGATCTTCAAATATTGCTCAAACAGCGTGAAAATATAAGCGAAATACCCGAGGTTGCCGGCAGTTATTATGTTTCGCGTGCAGTAGATCAGGCATTCTGGGCAGTTATTAACGGCGAAGAAGCGCCTAAGGATTCACTTGTTGAGTGGGCGGATATTGCCGATAACGAAATTGAACGTAAAATAAATCAGTACAGTAACAAAAAGCATCAGAATGGTGATTAAAATGAAATTTACCCATAAAAAAGAAAACGGCGGAATCGAAACCTCTTTCAAGGATAGAATGCCGTATTATGTTATGCTGGCACCATTTATAGTGTTTTTCACACTCTTAATAGCTGTGCCTATGATAGCATCGGTTGTGCTAAGCTTTTTTGAGTTTGATATGGTGTCCATGCCGGTTGCAAGCGGATTTTCAAATTATTTCCGAATGCTTTTTGATGACGAGGTGTTTATAAAAACGCTAAAAAACACCCTTATTCTTGCTGTTATAACCGGTCCGGCAGGCTTTTTGCTTTCGTTTGTGCTTGCATGGTTTTTAAATGAATTTAAGCCCATGGTAAGAACCGTTCTTTCGTTTATGTTTTATTGCCCGGCACTAATAGGCAATGCATATTACATTTGGCAGGTTGCCTTTTCAAACGATAGCTACGGCTATGTAAACAGTATGCTGTTATCAATGGGATTTATAACCGAGCCTGTGCAATGGCTTAAAAATGCGAGCTATGTTATGCCTATTATTATCGCGGTGCAACTGTGGATGAGCATGGGCGTTTCCTTCCTTGCAAATATATCAGGATTACAGAATGTTAACAGTGAAATGTATGAAGCAGGTGCAATAGATGGCATACGCAACCGTTGGCAGGAATTATGGTATATAACGCTTCCGTCTATGAAGCATATGCTGCTTTTCAGCGCAGTAATGCAGATATCCTCGGCTTTTTCAATAAGTCAGCTGCCCATAGCGCTTGCGGGTTATCCTTCTGTAGGAAATAGGGTGGATACTATTGTCTCATACCTGGCTGATGCCGGCACGGTAAGATATGAAATGGGATATGCTTCGGCAATATCCGTACTGCTGTTTATGCTTATGATTATTGTAAGGATAGTAATAGGCAAGCTTATAAATAAAGTTGGAAAGTGAGGAGAAACGGATTATGAAAAAATGCAGAACCGCCGAAAAAAAAGTCGGTCTGTTTAAACGTATTCACGGGAACAGAGCCGGAAAAACCTCACAAAGTAAAAAATACACACGCTCAAAGGCAGGGAATACGGTATACGTTGTTATTCTGCTTGGATTAGGACTTTTCTCAATACTTCCGCTTGTGTACTGCGTTGCAACTTCATTTAAGCCGCTTGACGAGCTTATGATTTTTCCGCCGCGATTTTTTGTAAACAGACCTACTTTTCAGAATTACCTTGCGCTGCCGGGACTGCTTTCTAACCTGAGAGTTCCGCTTTCGAGATATATATTCAACAGCTTTTTTGTGGCAATAATAACAACCTTTCTTTATGTAGTGGTTTCAACGCTTGCGGCGTTTGTACTTACAAAATCTCCGCTTAAATCCAAGAAAAAAATATTTATAATTGTGCAGTACGCGTTGCTGTTCAATACATATACTTTAGCAATACCGCAGTATCTTATTTTTTCATGTATGGGAGTAATAGATACGTATTGGGCATATATTTTGCCGCATATAGCAACCACAATGGGCGTTTTTCTTATGAAACAGTATATGGAGGGGAGCGTTCCCGATGCGATTATGGAAGCGGCAAAAATAGACGGCGCCAGTCCTTACAGGATTTTTGCGCAAATTATTGTGCCAATGGTAAAGCCGTGCATTATGACGCTTACACTTTTCGGCTTTAGAGACGTATGGGCGGCATTACCTAACGGAACCATATTTAATGAATCGTTAAAAACACTGCCGGCAATTATGTCTCAGATAAATGCCGGCGGAATAGCGCGTTCCGGCAGTGCAATGGCAGTTACGGTTATTATGATGATACCGCCTATGGCAGTATATATGATATCTCAGAGTAATGTACTTGAATCTATGAACAGTGCCGGAATTAAATAACGGAAGGAAATGGAGCCTATGAATTTCAAAAAAACTATTATATCATTTTCAGCCGTTGTATTGGTTATAGTTTCTGTAATATCTCAGGCGACTGCTGTTTCGGCGTATAACGGCGAGATACCCTCTACAAATTATACATACTGGGAAAGCAACGGGTTTACGGCGGTTTCATCAAAGGCCGCTTACAAAACAGAAACGGTGCTTACGTCCGAAAGGCTCGGAATAGAAAGCTTTTCCGAGCTTAACGATGTTTGCACCGACAAATACGGAAACACCTATGTTTTGGATGGCAAATCCTCGCGCGTTATTGTTTTAAATTCGGATTTCAGCGTAAAAAACATTATAAGCGGGGTATTATACGGCGAAGAAAGGCTAAAATTTGATAACGCCAAGGGGCTTTATGCTGATTTATCGGGAAAAATCTACATTGCCGATACCGAGCATGCAAGGGTAATAGTTTGCGATATTAACGGTAACGGCATAAATGTAATAACCTTGCCGAATTCAAAGCTTATACCGGACGGTTTCAATTACCGCCCCATAAAGGTTACGGCGGATTCAAGGGGCTACGTTTATGTTTTAAGTGACGGTTCATACTACGGAGCTATACTTTTCTCACCGAAAGGGGAGTTTTACGGCTTTTACGGTGCAAACTCCGTTGAGGGTTCAATTATCGGGGCAATTACATCTCTGTGGGAAAAGCTGACCTCGAACAATACAAAAAAAGCCGGAAAAGCAAGCAAGCTTCCTTACCAGTTTACCGATCTTTATGCAGATGAAAGTGATTTTATATATACCGCAACCGGCAAAATCCCCGGCAGTACCCAAAAGGCACAGATAAAGCGGCTTAGTCCGGGCGGAAAGAATATTCTTGACTCATCCGATGTTGTGTTCGGGGACAAGGATGTTGCGGCGTTTAACGGCGAAATGCGCACGCAGAATATTGCGGGCGTAGCGGTCGACGATGACGGATATATTTATTGCTTTGACACGGCAAGCGGAAAAATATTTCTGTACGATAACGAATGTTATATGATGACAGCATTCGGCGGTGCCGGTAACGGAGACCAAAACGGAACATTTAAACAGATAACGGCTCTTGATGTTCTTGATAACGGCAAGAAAATCATAGTAGCGGACAGCCTAAAGCTAACGCTTACCGTATTTTGTGAAACAGCTTACGGTGCAGAGCTTAAGGCGGCTCAAAAGCTTACGCTTAACGGCGATTACGCAGCTTCCCGTCAAAAGTGGAAAAAAATAATTAAAGAGGATACAAACTGTCAGTTGGCATATATCGGTCTTTCAAAAGCGGCGTTTGCAGGCAAGGATTACAAAACCGCTGCCGATTACGCAAAGCAGGGACTTGATAAAAAGCTTTACAGCAAGGCGTTTAATTATAATAGGAAAACCTTTTTAAAAAGTAATTTCAACATGATTATGACTGCCTTTTTGGCGGCGGTAGCTTTGCTTGTTGTATTCGCATTATTTGCAAAGAGAAAAAAGTTAACTCTGATTAAATCACATAAAATTAAGCTTGCGCTTTCCGCACCCTTTCATCCTGCAAGCGCATTCTGGGAAGTTAAAACGAAAAATGCCGGCTCTGTGTGTATAGGCGCAATTATTATTGCCGCTTTCTATATAACTTCGGTTTTAAAGGCTACCGCAAGCGGATTTTTATTCCGCATTTCCGATAACTCATTTAATTCTGCGTTGGTTTTAATTCAAACTGTGGGATTTGTGGCATTGTGGACAACGGCAAACTGGGCGGTGGCAACACTGCTCAGCGGAATAGGAAAGCTTAAGGAAATATTTACGGTTATTTGTTACAGCATTATTCCAATGGTGTTCGGAAATATAATCTACATAATTTTTTCCTATATGCTTAATGCAGACGAAGGAGAATTTCTTTTGATCTTTGTAACCGCAATGCAGTTATACTCTGTTTTTATGGTTATTGTGGGTTCTATTATTATTCACGATGTAAGCTTCGGTAGGTTTTTAGCCATAACCCTGCTTACCCTGATAGGAATAATAATAATAATATTCCTGTTTGTTTTAATAGTCATATTCTTTCAACAGGCTGCGGCTTTTGCCGCCACGTTATGGCGTGAAATATTTTTCAGATAAGGTGAGTTAACAGTGAAAAGAAAAATATCGGCTTTTGTACTGTCTGCATTGATGTTGCTTGTTCTTGCGGGTTGCGGCATGGATAAGGGCAAAGCCCCTTCTCTGTTTGACAGCAAGCATAAAACCAAAATTACGCAGAGCTTTCAGGCGACGCAAAACAGCAAATGGTCGCTTGAATGGGACGGCGAGTATTATAGGGTATTGCTTAAAAGTCTTACCGACGCAACGGTGTGGTCAACATTGCCTGAGGAATTGCTTGCCCCTTCGTTTGATGAGGAAGGTTACGAAAAAAACAATAACCCCCAGCTTGAAAATCCGCTTACTGTACAGTATATAAATCCAGAAAATATGCAGCTTGAGGTTTTGTACGGCTATTCCGGTAGCCTTAAAAAGGGTGCGTATGAGCTTGAAAAGATAAACGATGGAATTAAAATTACATATTATTTTGACAACAAACAGATATCCGTGCCGGTTGAATATAAATTGATTGAAAACGGTATAAATGTTTCGGTTAATCCAGCGGAAATAACAGAGGGAGAGTTTAAGGTTTACAGCATTGCACTTTCACCCTTTTTCTGTTCGGTAAATAACAGTTCATCTGACGGATATTTGTTTGTGCCCTCCGGCAGCGGGGCTCTGATTACGCCTAATGAATGGTCGGCGGATGTTAGCTATACCTGTTCCTATCCGGTATACGGGGAGGACGGTCAGCTTAAAAATACCGATAACAGCGGAATTACAAACACGCAACCGGTAAAGCTGCCGGTCTACGGTGCGGCTGACGGAAACAGGGCAGTGCTTGCAATTATAGAGGACGGCGCCGAATCGGCAAGCATTAATTGTAATGTAGGCAATGCAAAATTCGGATTTTCTTCTGTTTATGCGGGCTTTAACATACGCGGCGTAGCGGCAAACGGTTCATATTCCGAAAATACACAATCAACCCGGCTGTCTGTAAGCTTTTTGCCGCTTGTATACAGCAAAGCGAATTACAGCGGTATGGCAGAGGCTTACAGAAATTATCTTATTGATAAATTCAGGCTCAAAATAACGCAGGATGAGGTTGCGGTTTCCCTGAATATTTTGGGTGCCGCATATGTTGAAGCAGATTTTCTGGGAATTCCTTACAAATCGCTTTATGCAGCAACAAACTTTGGTGACGCTTTAAGAATAGTTAAAGCTTTTACCGATAAAACAGGCACTAAACCAGCTGTTAGTCTTACGGGATTCGGCTTATCCGGCATCAATACGGGAAAACCGGCAGGAGGGCTCAAAACGGCGGCGGCACTCGGCGGTAAAAAAGAAATTGACGCGCTTGTATCATTCTGCAAAAGCAATACTGCAGGACTGTATATGGATTATAACATAACGAAGTTTTCAAAATCCGGGTTGGGAATAAGTAAAATGTTTGATTACGCAAGAAACACCGTAGGGCAGAAAGCGCTTGTTCATAAACGCGTTTTAGGCAGCGATAAAGAGGAAAAGGCAGCCGAATATTTTGTTGCAAGAAAAAAGCTTGTCGAGCTTGGGAAAAAGGCTGCCGATAATGCGAAAAGTATGGGTGTAGGCGGACTTTCTGTATCAAGTGCGGCATCCGGCATTTATTCGGATTATTCAGAACAAAAATACTATACAGGAAATAATTTTGCAAACGATTACACCGCCATTGCGGAATATAACGGAAAAATCGGCAATAAAATTCTGGCTGACAGCGCTAATTTATATGCTGCGGTTACAGCTGATATTATAACGGGAACACCGTACTGTTCGGATAAAAATGATCTGTTTTATACTGATATTCCGTTTTATCAGCTGGTATTCAAAGGCTATGTACCTATGACTGGAAGCCCGGTAAATCTTGCAACGGATTCCTTGGATTGTGTACTGTCGGCAGCGGAAACGGGCACAGGGCTTGGATTTACACTTATCGGAAATTACAGCGAAAGATTATTTTCGGCGGAAGAAAATATATATCATTCGGTTCTTTATTCCGCTGTTTCGGAAAACATAGAAAATATTGCAGCTGAGTATTACGGATTTTTTAAGAAGATTAATGGAGCGTCTATTACTGAGCACACTCTTTTAAGCAAAACTCTCAGAAAAACCGTTTTTGACAACGGTGTTACTGTTTATGTTAATTACGGAGATAAAGCTGAAAATACCGATTCAGGTACGGTTGAGCCGCAGTCTTATATTTATACGGAGGAAACCAATGAGGAATAAAAAAAATCGCGGAATAAATGCATTGAAGGCGCATTACGGCAGAATATGTGTTTTCCCCTGGGTTATAGGATTGGTGCTGTTTTTTGCATTGCCTATAATACAGTCGGTAATATACTCATTTTCTAAGGTTTCACTTACGGCAAGCGGACTGAAAACAAGCTTTGTCGGGCTTAAAAACTTTAATTATATTTTTGCCCAAAATGCAGACTATCTGGACTACATCGCAAAGGCAGTTGTGAGGTTTCTTTATTCTTTTCCGGTTATTTTAATAATCAGTCTTATACTTGCTATAATTCTTAACCAGAGGTTTAAGGGCAGAATATTCTTTCGTGCGCTTTATTTTATGCCTGTCATAATAGCAAGCGGCGCCGTGCTTAATGTTATTTTAAGTTCATTTTCCAATGGAGTATCGAACATTGAAACAGATGAAAGTGTTGCTATGGCAATGTTTGATGTCAATGAAATTGTTGAAAGCCTCGGTTTACCTCAAAAGCTCGGCGACTATTTTGTAACTGTTATAAACGGAATTATGAATATGATATGGAACTGCGGAGTGCAGACCGTGCTGTTCATTTCAGGTATGCAGACTATACCGCCGCTGCTTTACGAGGTTTCAAAGGTTGAGGGCGCTACAAAGTGGGAAGAATTTTGGTTTATTACATTCCCAATGCTCTCGCGCGTTATGGTTCTTGTGTCAGTCTTCACTATGGTTGAGCTTATGACGGCGCAAAGCAATTCAGTAATGATGCAGGCATATACATTTATGCGTATGCAAAATTACGGTGAAGGCTCGGCAATGCTTTGGAGTTATTTTTTGGTTATCGGCGTTATTATGGCGGTTGTACTGGGCACTTACAACAGACTGTGCGTTAAGCGTTGGGAATAGGAGGCGGAACTTATGCTCAAAAACACAAAATTTTTAAAACATGCAAGCTCCGTTGCATATTCCGTTTTCAGGCTTGCTCTGCTTATAGCAATAGGCTATATTGTTATTTATCCTGTAATTTATATGATTTCATCGTCGGTTAAAACAACTGCCGCATTTGCAGACCCCAGTGTAATTTATATACCTAAACATATTACATTTGAATATTATTCGTTGGCGCTTGAGGCAATAGATTACAAAGACAGCATTATTTCAACTGTTAAATACGAAATAGTCAGTGCGGTTATTGAAATACTTATTTGTTCGTTTATAGCTTACGGACTTGCAAGATTTGATTTTAAAGGCAAGAAGTTTTTGAATTTTGTGCTTTTGCTTACAATTCTTGTTCCGGTTCAAATGATAATAGTTCCGATTATGACAAACTATTCACAGCTTGATGTAATAGGAATACTCGGATTACTTAACCGGTTTACAGGAATAGATTTGCGCCCTAATATACTGGGAACGGTCTGGACATTTTATCTGCCCTCAATTTTCGGGGTAGGGCTTCGCTCCGGAATACTTATATATATTTATATTCAGTTTTTTTCGGGATTGCCTAAGGAGCTTGAGGAGGCCGCTTGGATTGACGGTGCAGGTCTTTTCAGAACATTCTTTTCAATAGCCGTTCCGTCTTCATCGGTGGTATATACAACAGTTACGCTTTTTGCTCTCATATGGCACTGGAACGATTATTATCTTGCGGTTATGTATCTTTCCGATAAATTTCCGCTGGCAGTTAGAATTTATGATATAGATAACCTGATTACTGCTGTTAATATATGGGGCGGGGGAAGCGCAGTTGCTATAAAATCAGCAGCTTGCTTTATGTTTATAGCTCCTATGCTTGTGATTTATTTGTTTATGCAGAGAAAGTTTGTCCAAAGTATTGACCGCGTTGGTATTACGGGATAAAAAATAAAATGAGGAATAAATATATGCGCGAAAAGATTTGTATTGATGATAATTGGCTGTTTCACTTAGGCGACTTAAAAAAGGAAATACCGAAAACCAAAGGACCTATTTATATTTCTTCAAAGAGTGAAACAGAAAAATGGAGTCCGGCGGCACGCTATTATGATGATAAAAGCGACTCATATGACGATAACAGAGCAATTAACTGTGACTGCTGGAAAATTGTTAATCTGCCGCATGATTATATGATAAATAAAACGGTCGACAAGAACAGCAATAATACGCGCGGCTATGTTGAATATGAAAATGCATGGTACAGAAAACACCTGAAGATATCAAAAGAGGATGAGGGAAAGAGAATAACCTTGTATTTTGAGGGCATAGCTACGCAAAGCGATATTTATGTGAACGGACATATTATGAAGCATAATTATTGCGGCTATAATCCCTTTGAGGTTGACATTACCGACGTACTCGAATATGACGAAACTGCCCTTAATGTTGTTGCTGTATATACAAAATCCAAGGAGCACAACGGCTGGTGGTATGAAGGCGGAGGTATTTGCAGACATGTTTGGCTGCAAAAAACATCGCCTGTATGTATGGAAACATACGGCTTATATGTTTTGCCACAGAAGGTAGGTGAAACAGCGTGGCGTGTTTTGCTTATGGCTACTGTGTTAAACGAAACAGCGGAGCAAAGAACGGCCGATATTACATTCAGATTGCTTGACGGAGAAACGGTTATAGGCGAAGCGGCTGAATCCGTAAGCATTGCAGGTTTTGGCAAATCCGAAGAAAAAGCGGAAATTTCAATTGATGAACCGCGGCTATGGGATGTATGCAACCCATATATGTATAATGCGGAAGCGACCATAGCATTAAACGGCGCCGAATGTGATAAATATACGACAAGATTCGGCTTCAGAACATTTAAATTTGATTGCGATAAGGGATTTTTCCTTAACGGCAAACGGGTCCAAATAAACGGCGTTTGCTGTCACGAAGGATTCGGTATAACAGGCAGAGCAGTTCCTGATTCAATACAGAGATATCAAATTAAATTGATGAAAGAAATGGGCGCTAACGGTTACAGAACCTCGCATTATCCGCACGCAGAGGTTACAATGGACGCGCTGGATGAAAACGGTTTTATCGTTATGAACGAAACTCGTCATTTTAATTCGGATGAGGACAGTATAGAAGAGCTTGAGATGCTTGTTAAGCGTGATCGCAACCGCCCTTCGGTTTTTATGTGGTCAATAGGAAATGAAGAACCCACTCATAAAAATAATATAGGAGTGCGCGTTACTAAGCGACTTACCGCCGCAGTGAAGCGCCTTGATAATTCCAGACCTGTTACAAGCGCCATTGATGCCGATCCGCTTAATTCTCCCGTAGCTTTATGCAGTGAGCTTATCGGTATTAATTATAATTTGCAAATTTGGGATGAAATAAAAGAAAAATATCCCCGAACGCCGATTTATATTTCAGAATGCTGTGCAACCGGAACGACGCGCGGGTGGTATTATCCGGACAATCCGGGTCTCGGCAGACTATCGGCTTTTGATAAGGATACCAACCATTGGTTTTTGGGCAGAGAAAAAACAATAGCTGCAATACTGGAGCGCCCTTGGATTGCCGGCTCGTTCCAGTGGTCCGGAATTGAACATAGGGGAGAAACGGTTTGGCCAAGACTTTGTTCTGCCTCGGGCGCCGTAGATTTGTTTTTAAATAAAAAAGACGCCTTTTACCAAAACAAATCGTTATGGACAAAGGCACCGATGGTACATATACTTCCGACTTGGAATATGCCGGAACGCGAGGGCGAAACGGTTAGGGTTGTTGTTTATACCAACTGCGAAAGCGTAGAGCTGTTTCAGGACGGTCGTTCCGTAGGTAAACAGGTGGTCAAGCCGGTAAGCCATGCGGAGTGGAATATCTGCTATAAGCCCGGCAGATTAACTGCTGTTGGAGTTAAAAACGGAAGTGAGGTCAGCGAAACAATTGAAACATCCGGTGCGGCAGAGGAGCTGAAACTCGAAATTGTTTCCGAAATGCCGGTATCAGGCAAAAGGGACGCGGTACTTATTAAATGCAGCTGTTCTGACGGTGTGGGACGTTTTGTTCCGGATGCCGACCCTGAAATCACATTTTTCTGTGACGACACATCGGTAGCTCGGGTTGTCGGTACAGGCTCTGATAATTGCGATCATACTGTTGCTGATTCTAAAAAAAGAAAAATGTGGGCAGGGCTTTGCAGCGTTCTTGTTGAAACGACGGGTAAGCGCGGGGAAGTAACCCTTTATGCAAAGGCTTCGGGATTACGCCCCGCTAAGATAAAGCTATCTGTTTGATATTAAGCTAATTTGATTTTATTATTTCCATTACCTGTTCGCCGCTTATATTGCATACATCGGTATTTTCTTTAATTGCCAGTGTGGCTGCGATTCCGGCTGCTTCGCCTGTTGCAAGGCAATTCGGCATAACCCTTGTGCTTGATAAAACAATTCTTTCAACCGATATACAACGTCCAGCTACGAGTAAGTTGGAAATGTTTTCGGGTATAAGGCATCTGAAAGGAATTCCGTGACTGTCTCCCTTTTTATAGTTATCGTCAGGATTTACTTGAATTGTTTTTTCTTCGTTGCCCGACGGGTGGCAATCAAGCCAATACGAGTTTCGGGCAATTTCATCGCTAAAGCTTCTGCGACTGACATAATCTTCCAATGTTAAGGTATACTTTCCCCTTATTCTGCGCGATTCTCTAACTCCCATAAGCGGCGCGGTTTCTGCAAGATAGGAATCGCGAAAAGCGTCAGGCAGGTATTCCTTAAGTGCCTTATGATACTGTTCTGCGGTTTTTCTCCCGAGCATATACGACCGGCTCATTCCTTTAGTGTCAGACGGATTTAATGGGCGTAAATGTCCTCCGTTTACTATTAAAGTATCTCCGAAGAATACCGGAATAAAGTGGCGCGAGATAAGCGGATATTTCCCGTCTGCAATGATTTTAGGCCATATTCCATCGTCATAATTGCTGTTGATTTTTGTTTTAAGCTTATCTGTATGAACATTGCTTATAGCAAAGCAAAGACTTGACGACTGAACCTCGCCGTCTTGCCCTATTTCAAACGGAACTCCGCTGAACGCCGCTAAATCGCCGTCACCGGTACAGTCAATAAACACTTTAGCGCGGAACGCAGTTAATCCGCTTTTATTAGCAACGTAAATTTGTTTAATTCTTCCGTTTTCCGTTTCGGCAGAGCAAACGGTTGATTGGAATAGAACATCGGCGCCGCTTTCGACGACTGTATCGTCGTATACCCGCTTCAGGTCTTCTGGAGAAAGCTTAATCCAGTCCCACATATATTCCGGTATATTTATACGCTTTTTATAACGTGTAAGTATTTCAATCGGTAAGGAACGGTATATTACTTTTTCACCGTCGGTGAAGGGTGCAAAGGCTGAAACCATACCGGTAGTTCCCATTCCGCCGAGAGCCGATGTTGCTTCTATAAGCAGTGCTTTCATGCCCATTCTTGAAGCGGAAATTGCAGCACAGCAGCCTGCCGGACCGCCGCCGCAAACTATAATGTCATATTCATTTGAAATGTTTTCGCAGAATAATCCTTTCATTGTAAAACGACCTTTCTATATATAATTCTAATTTATATTGTATATCACTAAGGCATTATTTTCTATCACAAAAGTCTGATAACATAATACAAAGGTTACATATTATTAAACGAGGGTGTATTTTTTGCTTTCTGTTAACGAATGGATAGAGTTGCTTGAACGCGGTCATAAATTTAAAATATACGTTTGGTGTCGGTTTGATGTTGCAAATGAATTGAATATCAATATTGAACACAGAATACACGGTAATGCATTATGTAATTATATTAAATCGTCATCGGACGGAATTGAAAAATGTATGTGCTGCCGCACCTGTGCAGATAGACTTGCTAAAAAACGCGGTAGGTTCAGCGCTCATTGTATTCACGGAATTTTTGAGGTGATTACACCTGTTTTTTCAAACGGAGAATGGGCTGCTACGGTATATATAAGCAATCTTTGCTACAATAAAGACGAAGCCGAAAAAAGAATTTTAAAAGCTTGTGATAAATATTCGTTGTCTTACACTTATGCGCTTTCGCTGATTGAAAAATCGGAATTTGAACTTGATTTAAAAGCTGCCGAAAAGCTTGCAGAGGCTGTGACTGAAATAATCACGGAAAAGCTGAAAAATGTAAAGCATATAAAAAAAGCCGTTCCTGAGCCTGTAAAAAGGCTTGCAGATATTGCGGCAGACTGTTTTTCGCAGGAAACGGTTAAATCTGTTTCGGAATACTACGGCATAAATGAAAAGTATTTAGGACAATTGTTTAAAGAAAACATGGGTCTAAGCTTTTGCAAATATAAGAACAAACTGAGACTTAAAGAGGCAGCATATATGCTTGGCAACAGCGACATAAAAGTAATAGATATCGCCGTTGCTATGGGATATGACAGCGCCGCATATTTTTCAAAAAAATTCCGTGAGGAATACGGTCTTTCGCCTACGGAATATCGCAAATCGGAAAACAAAAGAAATTTTAATAATTTGTGAGGTAGAATAAATGAATCTTGAAAAGCGAATAGATGATTTAATAAGCAAAATGACCTTAGAAGAAAAAATAGGTCAGCTTAATCAAATATCAAGCGCAGGAGAGGTCGGAAAACTGAAAGAACTGATTAAAAAGGGTAAAGTAGGCTCGCTTATAATGGCAAGCACCTGCTTTGCCGGCAGCGACGAGGGCGGCATTGCGGGCGTTGAGTATTTTAAAGAGCTGCAGCGTATAGCGGTTGAAGAAAGTCGTCTTGGAATACCTATGATATTCGGCAGAGATGTAATTCACGGTCATCATACGGTATATCCTCTTCCGCTGGCTATGGCAAGCTCTTTTAACGATGAGCTTGTGAAAACTGCGTACCGTAATATAGCAAGCGAGGCCGCTCTTGACTATATTCACTGGACATTTACGCCTATGCTTGACCTTTCAAGAGACCCTCGGTGGGGCAGATGTGTAGAAAGTCCCGGCGAGGATCCTTATTTGGGTAGCAGAATGGCTATCGCTATGATTCGTGGAATCCAAGGCGATAATCTTTCGGATGAAAGTTCAATTGCCGCCTGTGCAAAGCATTATATAGGTTACGGCGCTTCAGAAGGCGGCAGAGATTATCACCATACGGACATTTCTGAACCGTCGCTCCATAATTTTTATCTTCCTGCGTTTAATGCGGCTGTTAAAGCCGGCGTGCAGACGGTTATGAATTCTTTTAATGAAATCGGCGGTCAGCCTGTGGCTTCAAGTCGCCGTTTACTAACAGAAGTGTTGCGCGGAGAGCTTGGATTTAATGGGTTTGTTATAAGTGATTGGTGCGCTATTCAACAGCTCAAAAATCACGGAGTTGCCGAGAATGATAAACAGGCGGCAGAGCTTTCCTTAAATGCGGGAATTGATATGGATATGGTAGACGAGTGTTACATAGACTATGTTGCTGAACTTATTGAAGAGGGCAAAATCTCTATAGAAACACTTGATAACGCAGTCGGAAATGTTTTGCGTGTCAAACTACGCCTGGGCTTGTTTGAACATCCGTTTGCTCCGAAATATGAAATTGATAAAACCGAACATATCAGACACGCAAGGAAGCTTGCCGGAGAGAGCATGGTTTTGCTTAAAAACAAAAACAATGTTTTGCCGCTTAAAGAAAACGAACGCGTGGCATTGGCAGGGCCTATGGCAACAATAAAGGAAACGCATCTCGGAACGTGGACGCTTGACGGTGATGAAAATGATGTCACATCCATTGCGGAAGCTATGAAGGCAGTAGGCGGAAACAGGGTTAAATGCCATCACGCGTGGCTTGCCGATAAACAAATGATATTGCCGTGGGATTGCGATACGTATGTGCTTTGCCTCGGGGAAAGTCGGTTGATGTCGGGAGAAAACAACTGCCTTGCGGATATATCGGTTCCGGAGGATCAGGTGGCGCTTGCGAAACGGGCAAAGCGCGAGGGTAAAAAGGTTGTTGCCGTAATGTGCTTTGCAAGACCTGTTGCAATGCAGGAACTTGAGCCGTATTGCGACGCGATTCTTTATGCGTGGCACAGCGGAACGGAAGCGGGAAACGCGGTGGCGGATATTCTTTACGGGCGTGTTAACCCAAGCGGAAAAATTGCGATGACATTCCCGCGTGTAACAGGGCAAGTGCCTGTTTATTATAATTATTTACGGGCTGCAAGACCGTGCAACGAATATTACGGACAGGGCAGAAGTTATCGGGATATTCCGGCAAGGCCGATGTACCCGTTCGGTTACGGACTCAGCTACACCGATTTTGAAATCGGGGGAATTGACTCTGATAAAGACACTTTATCGCTTTCGCGGCTGAAAAACGGTGAAAGCTTTAAAATATCGGTCAAAGTTAAGAACGCAGGGGATACAGACGGCAAGGAAACGGTACAACTTTATATAAAAGACGAGGTGTCTTCTGTTGTGCGTCCGCTTAGGGAGTTAAAGGGATATAAAAAGATATTTGTTAAGGCGGGAGAAACGGTGAACGTTGAATTCGTCATCGGGTTTGAAGAGCTTTCGTTTTATAATGCAAAGCTTGAAAAAACGGTTGAACCGGGAGAATTTACCGTTTATGTAGGGAATGATTGCACGACCAATAATGCCATAAAAACCGTTTGTATTGTTTCTTGAAACAATTAACGATTGATATTTTATAAAAAAGACAATATGTATCTTATAAATCAAAAGTGTTATAATTAGCACTTCGCGAGAAAAATTAAAACTTTTTTTCTCTGGTATGAACATCTCGCTTTTAAAAACAGATTTCTTACCTTAACGCGGTACATTCACGATACTGCAAATCACATATACAAGACGAATAGCCCAATGAAAAGCGCATTGCACTGTTTGCCCATGAGGGCTTTTCCCATGTATTTTTGCCTTGTGTCCTGGATATCACCTACCCCTACTTTGCAAAATTTGAATATGAGCACAGCGGTATAAGCATAATAAAATTTGACGCTTTTTCTGATAATACCGCAGTTGCAAGATTATTGCAGTATTCATCCGACGCACACCTGTATGCACACGGTCCTGACCTTTTATATAACGGAAATTTGAAACTATAAATAAAACTGAGGAGCGTATAAAAATGTATTATGAATTTCTGAGATTTCCCGGTGGTAAGCCGAAGGCTGTCACATAAAGCTATGATGACGGCTGCAGGGACGACATAAAGTTCTCCGAAACAATTAACCGCTACGGTCTTAAAGGCACATTTAATATAAACAGCGGCTTTATAGAGAAAACACAGAATGAAAGATGCCTTACGGCAGAAGAAATGAAAAAGTATATAATCGACACCGGAAATGAAATTGCCGTGCATGGCGAGCTTCACCGTGCACCCGGCAAGCAAAGGTCTATTGAGGGTATAAAAGATGTCCTTAATTGCCGCATAAAATTAGAGCAGCTTTTCGGTACGATCATCCGTGGCATGGCATATCCCGATTCCGGAATTCACGATTTTCAGAATAATGCCAACTACGAATGTGTAAGAGAATATCTTAAGGATCTGGGTATTGCTTACGCGCGGTCATTATGCGGAGATAATGACGGCTTCAAGCTCCCTGCTGATTGGTACAACTGGATTCCGACGGCACATCACAACAATAAAAATATTTTCGCATATATTGACAAATTCAACAACAGGGTACTTACTGACGACACCTATATTTCACACCGCGAGCCTTGGCTCTTCTACTTGTGGGGTCACAGTTTTGAGTTTCGCCACGCCGATAACTGGGATCATTTGGAAGATATTTACCAAAAGCTCTCCGGGAAAGATGATGTGTGGTATGCCACTAATATTGAGATTTATGATTATGTAAATGCTTATTATTCACTTATTCACAGTGCAGACGGAAATGTTATTTTCAACCCGACAATTTATGATATTTGGATCGAAATTGACCGAAAAACATATTACGTTAAAAGCGCGGAAACACTGGTAATTTCCAAAATCTGATTTTATCCGTGCCACCCTGTATTAAAAACGCCAACCCATTTTTTGCAAGTGATATAATCCCCATAGAGTAGACACATGAAAAAACAAAAAGGGGGGTGCGGACATATTCTTGGACTGTTTAAACAGCTAATCCAAGACTATGTCTGTACTCTACCGGGCTCATATATCCCAGAGATTGTTTAATACGTTTGGTGTTATACCAGATGATACCATTTATATATGCTCAGCGGCTGTAACCTATTTCTCTTGATACATATTCTAAATTTTCGCCAAGAGAAAAGCAACGTTTTATTGCCTCTAATTTTAAATTTGTATCAGGATAACGAGGATGCTCGGCAGAATTTATATATCTATGTTCAACATTATACGGTTTTGGGGGAGAACCGTGATAATTTTTTTATTAGCGAGCTTTCGTTCATACCACTTATACAAAGAACTGCTTGACGGATAACCTAATAATGTAATCGTTGCTTGTACAGAACCTAATCGTTCAAATTCCTTTAATGCAGTTTCAATTTGCTCTTTCGTGTACATATTTGTCTACTCCTTTTGGAGTCCAAGAATATGTCCGCACCCCCGAACCAAGTAAAGTGTAAGATTAGCTATTTTTTAATTTTTCTGCATATCTGCAAATATCTATGTACTTCTGCGTTTCACTTTCACTTTTATTCTTAAAAAAGTCGGTAGCAGTTTTAGAGATATTTGTAGCTGGAATATTAGGGTAAAGTATGGTGTAAAAGCCAATATTAAGTGCTGAATATAGGAGTATAATTGTTTTAAATTTCGGATTGCTTTTTGCAATTTTAATATTTCGTATTTTTCGTAACATAAATTTTAAAACTATCGTAGAAAGGTTGAATACGGTGTTTTATCCATTATTGTTAAAGCCGCCCGTAAAGGATTACCTTTGGGGCGGAACAAGACTGAAAACTGAATATAATTATGAAACCGACAAGAAAAAAGCCGCAGAGGCATGGGTGCTTTCCTGCCACAAGGACGGATCGGATATTGTGGAAAACGGCGAACTTGCCGGAAAGACGCTGCCCGAGGTGCTTGAGCTTTGGGGCGATAAAGCAATAGGAAAAAACGCTGCGGCATTTCCGTATTTTCCGCTTCTTATAAAGCTTATCGACGCAAAGGACCGTCTTTCGGTTCAGGTTCACCCCGACGATACATATGCGCTTAAAAACGAGGGCGAATTCGGAAAGACCGAAATGTGGTATGTGGTTGACTGCGACGAGGGCGCCGAACTTATTTACGGCTTTAACCGTGAGGTATCAAAGGAAGAATTCGAGCGCAGGATAAAGGATAACACTCTTCCCGAAATATGCAATTATGTGCCCGTTCACAAAGGCGATGTATTCTTTATAGCGGCAGGTACGCTCCACGCCATCGGCGCCGGAATACTTATAGCCGAGGTTCAGCAGAATTCCAACACTACCTACCGTGTTTCGGATTACGGCAGGATCGGAGCGGATGGAAAGCCGAGACCGCTCCACATTGAAAAAGCGCTTGATGTGACTAAGAGGGAAAGACCGCAAATACCGTACGGGAATACCGGCAAGTTTGAAAAAACTCCCTACAGTACTGTAAGAGAGCTTGCAAAATGCAGTCTTTTTACCGCCTCGATTTTAAAGCTTGACGGTAAGACCGAAATACACTGCGAAGACAGCTTTACTTCCTTACTGGTGCTTGAAGGCAAAGTGACCGTCAAATGGAAAGACGGTGAAATTAAAGCCTCAAAGGGCGCAAGCATTTTTGTGCCGGCAGATTGTTTAACGGAACTTTCGGGTGAAACTGAAATTTTAATAAGTAAAGTGTGAGATTAGCTATTTTTTAATTTTTCTGCATATCTGCAAATATCTATATATTTCTGCGTTTCGCTTTCGCTTTTATCCTTAAAAAAGTCGATAGCAGACTTAGAGATATTCGTAGCCGGAATATCAGGATAAAGCGCGGCGTCTAAGCTGACATTAAGCTCCCTGCACAACAGAATTATAGTTTCAAATTTAGGATTGCCCTTGCAGTTTTCTATACCCTGTATTGTGCGGATACTCATTTTCAGTCTTTCGGCAAGCTCTGCCTGAGTTATGTTTTCTCTTTTTCTTGCTGTACGGATGGAAAAAGCTAATCTTTCATATGTATTTTGCATTATAATAACACCTCATATTTATTTTAATATGAAGTGCGGCTCACATAAATTACATTGTAATTCGTATAATATGAGTTATAATGCGTATTCGGAAAGGAAGTAACATATGACGCTTTTGTTTCAAAAGGAGTTAGGCTAAGAACGGCGGAGGCCGTTTTAAAAAAACAGCCGATTTTGAAACAAAAGAAAACAATTTAAAATGTGCGGCAGCGAGTTGCGGTTCTTTATGTGAGCCGCAGCTCGTTTTATATGTAACAAAACACATATCTTGTGACGGGTGCCGCTCACCGCCGCCCTTTATAAGTCTTTAAAAAACAAGATTTATAAAAGGTGGAATAAAAATGTTTAAAAGAAATGACGGAAAAGGTGTAAATGCTCTGCAAAACAGATTTACCGCGTTGCTTAAAACTGCTTTGCGCAACCGTAAAATAGATTATATTACAGAGCAAGGCAAAAGATACGGCAAGGAATTTCCGCTTGTGGATTATGTAGGGCTTGCCGGTGATGAATATGATTTTATTCAGGCAATTATAGATTATGATGTTCTTAAAACGGCACTAAAATCTCTTTCTGATAGAGAAAAGAAAATAATTGTAGCTCATATTCTTGAGGACAAGGACTTTGCGGAGATAGGCAGGTGTTTGGGATTAACATATAAAGGCACGGCAACCGCGTTTTACCGCGCCATAACAAAGCTGCGCGAAACATTGGGGAGGTATCGGGATGAATTTTAAGGAGCTTATTTTTGCCGCTCAAAAGGGCGATGCAAATGCCTTTGAAACCATTTTCGCTATGTACCGCCCGTTGCTTATGAAAGAGTCTATTATATGCGGAGTTTTTGACGAGGATCTCTTTCAAGAGCAATGTATTGTTTTAAGCAGATGTATAATGCTGTTTAGAAGTTAAAAAAGGGCAGGGGCGGAAAACCGCTCCTGCCTGACCTATCTTTTTCTGAACATTGATAGAGTATCGGTTATAGCCTGTATGTCATTATCATCAAACGGCACACCGTTTTGCTTTTGCGTGGTTTTTTTACTGCTTGCATCCGGCTCGGTTTCCGTCTTCCTTTCCCTGCCTTCCATATAACGATTCACTGCGGAAATAATCATTGCCTCAATATCAGTCGGGGTATTGTCCGATATATCCGGCGTTGGGGTGCAATGTATGTAATGGGTTATGGCGTTGGATATAAACTGCGCCTTGCTCCGCCCCTGTGAATTGAGTAATTCTATTACCTTTCTGTGGCACGGGTCTGCGGGATTAAACTGTATAAATTACGCGCTCTAGCTGTTGAATGCTCCGATGTGACATGCCAGTCTTTGAGAGTTGTTGCTGTTACAGCATCCAAGCTTTGAATGTTATGGCTGTTCATATAGGTAAAGAAGCTGAAAATTGCCGAGTGTATTGTCCTTTCGGTTGTCGGCGCACAGCTGGCGCTCCTTTTCCTGAAGACCATATATTCGTCATACAAGACTTCCTGCCAGTCTAAGACAATGTATTTGTTGGCCATAAACACCACCCCCAGACCACAAAAATACGCCGCAATATGAAAATTAGGCGCAAAAACAATGAAATCATCATAAAACCTCCTTTGGTATTGATGACTCCATTATAGTTCACTGTGGTTGTTGCGAAAATATAATCCTTACAATTGTGCCTGGGAAGCGCTACTGTGCTGTTCCTTTTAGAAATCCTCAGGATTAAATATTCCTTTGCATAAGATTTGCTTGTTGCCGTGATCAATTGCTATTAACATAATGCAGCTTCCTTTCAAAAATGTTTTATACTAATTAAATACGGTTTTAATACGCATTATTCAACAAAAATTTATATAAACTATGCGATAGCATATAATATAAATTATAGTGTGTTCAAATAAGTGGCTTTTCTTTTTATAATTATAGCATAAAAAATATGCTATTGTCAGGAATGATGAAAATGGAAAAATTATCGGTAGGAAACAGAATCAGAGAAGTCAGAAAAGCAAGAGGACTTACCCAAGAGCAGCTTGCGGAAATGGCAAATATGAGCACGGGATTTTTAGGCGAGGTAGAACGGGAGGAAAAGCTGCCGGGTCTTGAAATATTTGTAAGTATTGCTATTGCCCTTGATATATCAACCGATTATATTCTGCGGGATACCGTTCCGTCTGCCAAGCACTTTGTAGATGACGAAACCTTGAGGCTAACAAGTAAGCTCTCGCCGGGGCATAGAAAAGTAGTTAATAATTTGATTTACGCATATGTAAAAAGTGTGAGTTGAGAATCGGGTTAAACCGATTCTTTTTTTATGCTGTAAAACATAATTCGACAAATTTTTTAAAACTGATGTGATAATATTGATTATAGCATAGAATATATGCTATAATGTGTATAAAATGGAGGAATTGAAAATGAAAGAGGAATTTAAGAAAAAGGAAATGTCGAAAAAAATTATTATGCTGCTGGAAAGCTCCTGCAAGGATTTTAAAGGCATTAAAACGGCGTATGCTGAAGCCTGTGCAGAATTAAGAAGTAAATTTGAGTATACGGACAGGATAATAGAATATAATAATTGTATTGCGGCATATGAATCCGAGCTTGCATTTGAACAGGGAATCAAGGATAATCTTAATTACTTTAATAATCCGAATAAGATATTATCTGATGATTATTACAGTGTTCTCGAAAATATAATAAGGCAGAAAACCAAGAGTATTATTACGGAGCGGCAAAAACTTGTTAAGCTGCTGCCTGCAAGCCTGATTCCAGCCTATGATGCGGTTATAGAGTATACGGTGTTTTTAGATACCTACATTCCGAAATTAGCGCATTATTACGGGTTTGTATACGGAAACAAAAACAATTACAACCCGGATTCGGAAGTATGTAAAAAATACAGGGAATGGTTAAGTACATATCTCGGTATAGAGTTGAAGGGAGAAAACAATGCTTTACTATAAGAATAATCGGTTTTATATAGGCGGAATGAGCTTTGCGCTGCCTGAAAATGTTTATGTGGTTACTGATTTTGAGCGCACGACCGCCAACGGCTTTGCATATATGAGCATGGATAGAAAAATAACCGTTACCGTGGGTACGGATAATTCCGAGGAAAGTTTAGAGGAATACATTAAATCGGAAGATTTTACGGATAACGGCTTTAAGGTGCTTGATATAATGCAGGGCGGATATTCCGGGCTGAAAGGCACGGCCGCGCTTTACGGCAGTGAAACATGCGAATATTGTGAAATAAGGTTACTCTTACCGCGTCCGACCGAAGACGAAAGAATGTTTATTATTTTTGCAGAGGTACGAAAAGCGGATATACCGATTAAAGAGGCGGTAAAGCATACTGCCGTAACAGAGCTTATTATGAGCCTTAAAAAAGATTTGTCCGATTAGTCTTTTAAATTTTTTTGCACATAAATTATGCTATAACCTACATACAGTGCTATTGCGCGTTCAATCTCTGAAAGCATTTTATTATACTTTATAGAGTAGAAATAATGCTATTGCAGGAGTGTAGGTTATGGATAAGGTTGAGTTTGGGAAAAGATTGAAGCTTTTACGGACTAAGGCAAACTATACGCAGGAGAAATTAGCGGAAATGGCAAATATGAGTTCGGCATATTTAGGTGAAATAGAGCGGGGCAAAAAGGTTATAGGGCTTGATAAGTTTATAAATATAATTAACGCTCTCGGACTGTCGGCGGATTATGTTCTCTGCAACGAGCTGCAGAGCGGGGAGCCGTATGTTTTTGACGACTTAACAGCAAAGCTTAAAGACCTTGACCCGAAACAGCGTAAAACCGTTTTGGATATTGTTGACGGGTATCTTAAAAATATTTAATAGGTATTTTCTTTTATTTAAAATATTGAAAGTCTTTAGAAATACGGAATTTCAAATGTTTTCGGCTCCATTCTGAAAAGAGTGGAGTCTTTTTATTTATTGGTATTTACAGAATATTCCTTATTTGATATACTGTATATGGGCAGCTGTGAAAACACCCCCTAAACAAAAAAGAAAGGAATGTTCTTATGAAAGAAAAACGGCAATTTCAAAACAGGCTTATTTCATTAGCATTGGTAATATTATTTGTTTTGCTTCCCACCAATTCTCTGATGACAACCGCGCAAATTTTCAGTGGCAGTTACTCGAATTCGGATCTCTCAGAAGACAGTACCTTTGTTTTATCAAAATCAAATGTTCAAATCGGGGATGATTACAACCCCGAAATGCAATACAATGATGAAACTCAAACATTTTCTGCCGTTAGAGTAACCGCAACCAAAATTGACGAAATGGTACTCCTTACCCAGAAATGGTTGAATCAGGAATACGGGAATGTTTCGGGTTTCGGTTCTGTAACGGAAAACGGGAAAACCGGTTGGAATGTTATTTACGGTCTTACAAGAGCACTCCAACATGAATTGGGAATAACCGAGCTTGCAGACAATTTCGGACCGTCTACAAAAGCACTGTATGCAAAGAATCCGTTGCGTAGGCAGGACAATGTTAAGGATAGAAAATTCGCCATATTGCAGGGCGCACTTTGGTGTAAGGGCTATAATCCCGGTTATTATCTAAAGGAAGACCCCGATACAGGTAAGGTCAGCTTTGAAGAAATATTCAACGCACGGGTGGAAGAAGCGGTTATCTCACTGAAAACCGACGCGGGCTTTATAAATCCCGACGGCGTTGTTACTCCTAATGTTATGAAAGCGCTGCTTTCTATGGATTCGTTTAAACTTTTAAGCGCATATTACGGCGGTACTTATGAAGTCCGTTCAATGCAGCAGAAATTTAACCGTACATATGAGGATTATATAGGCGCGCTTATACCGTGCGACGGAGTATACGGCAGAAGCACAAGCAAGGCCTTGGTATATGCGTTACAGGCAGAGGAGGGTATGCCTGTCGGTACGGCAACCGGTAATTTCGGTGCTAAAACGCAGGAATTATGCCCGCAAATACCGTATGTAAGAAATTCGAGCGCGGCTAAGGACTATAACGGCAACTACTATACAGACGCTAAGCTTGCGGAAATAATAGGATTGGTACAGTTTGGACTTTTCCTTAACGGTTTCGGGGATGGTATATTTGACAGAAGATTCAATCCCGTTACACAGCAGGCTGTTCTTGATTTTCAGGCTCATTATGCTCTGCCGAGAACAGGAAAAGTGAATCTGGATACATGGATGTCGCTGTTTATCAGTAGCGGCAATCCAAAACGTTCTGCCATAGCTGCGGATTGCGCCACCATACTTAATGCGGCAAAGGCAAAGACGCTTTATGATAACGGATACAGATATATAGGCAGATACTTGACCGGCACCTACGGCGGCGGAATAAGCAAGGCCTTGACTGTAACGGAAGCCAAAACAATTCTGCGTGCCGGTTTGCGGTTTTTCCCCATTTATCAAACAAGCTCAAATAAGGTTGAGTATTTCACACCCGAAAAAGGCGTTTCAGACGCACAATCCGCAATAGAGGCGGCAGATAATCTCGGTCTTCCGGCTGATACAATTATTTATTTTGCAGTGGATTTTGACGCGATGGATTACCAGATAACCGGCAGCGTTATTCCGTATTTTGAAAAGGTTTATGATGAGGTCTCAAAAAGCAGCTATAAGGTAGGAGTTTACGGTGCGAGAAATGTTTGCACCCGTGTATCCAATGCCGGCTATGCCTGCAGCAGCTTTGTGGGGGATATGTCAACAGGCTTCAGCGGAAATTTAGGCTTTAAAATTCCCGATAACTGGGCGTTTTCTCAATTTGCCAATTTAGAAGGCAGCAACGCTTTGGGGACAGGCGACGGAAGAATAGAAATAGACAAAAATGCTTTTTCCGGCAGAGATCAAGGTGTGTCGATGCTAAGGTCTGCTAAAAAAGCAATTTATGTTCTTCCGGGATATTTAGGCTCGCGGCTTTACACAGAAGACGGTAATGAATATTGGGCGGATCAGGACAAATTAAGCAGCGATATTACCGACTATGTTATTTTAGGAGAAGTAAGTGCACGGAAAGATATTTTGCGCCTTGACAAAAACGGAGAAAATTCAAAGGTGCATCCGGATATTTCAAAGGATTTTTACGGAACCGAAATGAACCCGGGCGAAGGCGGAGTATATAAGCTGCTTGTAAATACTTTGAAAAAGCAATGCAAAGGCTACGATGTGGTATTTTTTCCATATAACTGGCTTGCCGACTTGAATGATTCGGCTAACGAGCTACAGAACCATATTAACGGTAACGGATATGAAAGCGTAGTGTTTGTCACCCACAGTACCGGCGGTTTGTTAGCGGCAAGATATATTGCAAAGAGTGTTGCAAATAAAAGAAAGGTTGAAAAAGCAATTCTTATTGCAGCACCGTTATACGGCACCTATTATGCGCTTGATCCGCTGGAAAGCGGAAAAGTGGATATGGTGGATGAAATATTAGCCGAACAGTTAGAAAGTATAACTGACAATAAGTTCATAAAATGGTGGGCATATAGATTTACATATCTGTTTGTGCGTGCGGCTGTTCATAATTCACCTACAACCTATCAGCTTTTGCCGAGTATAGAATATTTAAAACTTATGCCGCAGATGTATGAAGATGAATTTAAAAACAGCAAGGCAATTACCACCTTAAATGACTATTACAGTATTTTAAACAGAAGTCCGAATCTCAATTCTAATCTTACTGACGGTAATAAACGCAGTCATAAAGCCTTCCGGAATAATATAGGTGACATTGTATCGGTGTTGCAAAGTGTTGATACAACATTAGTAGGCACGAGCAAAGGCTTTAAAACATATTCTGTTGCACATTACAAAACGAATACATTTGGAGAATCGAAAATAATAAACATATCCGAATCAGATAAAGGCGATGGAATAGTATTGGCAGCCAGTGCATTTGCTTTGGCGACTGATGGGAAACACCGTTTAAAATACAAAGATTTTGCAAATGAAGGTTCATACGACCATATGGATTTGGCTATGTGCAGAGCGCCGATTCAATATGTGTGCGATACAATCAACGGTAAAGCCTATATTTCTCCGGCAGATACAAATTATTTGCAGGCGGAAACGAACGATACAGAGAACGGTATGGCGGATAATTTAAAAATAAAGTATTCGGGCAACAGCTTTTTGACAGTAAATATTTATGATAGAGAGAACAATAATGTTGCGCAAATATCCGAAAATAAGTATTTCGGTTTTAACAGCGATACTTTCAGTTTTACACCGCTTGAAGTGGAAGATGATAATTTCAGCGCAATAATTTATATGCCGAATTACGGTTATCGCGTTGAATTCAGTTGCGGTAACAGTGCAGGAACTTCCGTGGATTTCAAAGCCGAGGTTTCAACTCTTGATAAAGACGGTTGGCGAAAGACAAGCGCTTCCGATTCTGTAGTCCAAACTTCGGGAAATGGGTTACTTGCGTCTTATGACGGAACAAATAATCCTATTTCGGCGGAAAATATTTCGTCTGCGGTCGGAGGTACTGTCAATAATCATTTTACCGATTGGAGTTTTCCGTCTGACATAAAGCTTGATATTAATGCTGCAAAAAAGATAGATATTTCGGGTAACGATGCAGAATCAGTATCTTCACTTCTTACTTGGAGTTCGTCGGATGATTCCGTTGCGTCTGTTTCATCAAACGGCACAGTGACTGCATTAGGTTATGGAAAAGCAACAATATCCGCAACGGACGGGAATAAAACAGAAAGCTGCGAAATTACCGTTAATTTAGCACCGACATCCGTTAATATTCAAAATATTGTTATGACCGTAGGGGAAAGATATGTAATCTCTCCGGAATTTACACCGGCAAATTCCACAGGTACAGATGTTTCTTATACCTACGAAGAGGGAACGGTCATTAAAATTGATGAGTTCGGCGTTATACAAGCTCTTGCTCCGGGAACAATATCCGTGACGGCAAAAACGGAAAACGATATTACAACTACCTTTACAGTAACGGTTACAGATGCTGATTTCACAAGAAAATCCGGGGATACAAACGGAGACGGAACGGTGGATATAATAGATCTTATACGGGTAAAAAAGCATATTGCCGGAGTTATGACTCTGACCGGTATTGACTTTGATACAGCTGACATTGACAAAAACGGTATTCTGGATTCTGCTGATTTAACTCAGCTTCGGAAAATACTTTTAGGTATATAGAAAAAAGGTGAAACATAATGAAAAATAAAAGTATTATTTTAAGGGCTATTGTTTTTGTTGTTGCTGTTGTCGCAGTTATCTGTACTGTATCTTTGACTCGCGATTTAATGAAAAAACATCGTATTGAAACGAGAAAGCCTATTCTTAAAGTAATGTCTATGAGTTCTGTTGGTTGGATTACTCCTCGCAAGCCGCATTATTATATAGTATACGATAACGGCGATTATGAGGAAGTAAATCAATTCGAAATATCGGATATTGACACATATGATTTGGGTATGTATAATGAGGGAAGTTTTCTAAGCGAAAGCGAAAAGAAAAATTTAGAAAATTATCCGAAGTGCACCAAAGCTATCGTAGAATATGCCGAGCAACTTGATCATTCCCTTCTTAATAATTTATATGTGACCGACGGCAGGTATTTTTTTGATATTTACGATAACAGGTCAATGCAAAGAAAGTATACCAGTACAATATATGAATATTTTCCCGACAGCGATTCTGTAAAGAGAATAGTACAATTCAAAAAGTACGACACGGAGCATGTCGAATTGTACTGATTTTAGGGTGTGAGCTGATGAAGAAAAATAATACCGGGTTGAAAGTTATAGCTTTTGTTCTTGCATTTGTTTCGATCGTCAGCTCCGTCTATTTAATTCGCAATTTAGTAAAAAAGCACCGTATCGAAACAAGAAAGCCTATTCTTAAAGTAATGTCAAGAAGTGCGGGAGGATGGATTACTTCCGGGAAAGAGCATTTTTACATCGTATATGATAACGGTGATTATGAAGAAACAGAAGAATTTCAGTGTTCAGGTACGGAAGTCTATAAATTATATATGGTAGATGATATTGAAACTGATTTGGAAGGTATGCCGGCTTACGCTAAAAATATAATTGAATATGCGGATAATCTTGAAAACAGTAATATATTTAATCTTTATGTGATAGGAGACAGGTGCTTTTTTGATATTCACGACAGCAGAGGAATGCGTAAAAAGTATACAAGTACAGTCTTTGAATATTTTCCTGACGATAATTCCGTAAAGAGAATAGTTCAATTCAAAGATTATTACACACAGTATGTTGAACTTTACTGATTACCTCTTACTTTTCCGAGGCGTTATCTTTTCCCGATATTGTAGACGCATACTTATATATAGAAAAACACGGGCTTGAAAAACTTGCAACAGTAATAAAAAGATATTAAATCCCTGCCGATTTCAAAGGTGAAATCGGCAGGGATTTTACTGATTGCGGTTTTCAATTTTTTATCGTCGTTTGATATTCAAGCGATTTTTCCGACATTTTCTCTTTCCAAAAAGGCATTGAAAATTTGCCGTATATATTCCCAGCCGCCGATACTTAAAAATTCATTTGAAAGATATTCGTCATATAACAGCGAGAGAATATTTGTGTGTGACGCCAAAACCTTTAAATCTCTTAAACCAAATTCGGTTTTCAGATTGCTGTTAACCGCATAGCAATAAAGATTTTTGTAAAAGTGAATTTTCCCGGCATTCTCAAATACCGTTTCGGTACTTTTGGAGAGTTGCTCTTTTCTGAAAGCCGTATACTCCTTTTTAATATTTTTGGTCAGTATATCTTCGTAAGACAAATTAAACCCTCATTTCTTATCGCAGTTTACATCTGTGATAGGTAATGCGCCCATTTCCTCACCAACATCTGCAAGGCGGTTTATCGCCTTAATAAGCGCCGGCAACTGATGTTCAAAAAAGATTTGTCCGTATTTTGTTTCGTGAAATTGTAATCCCATATTTAATATTCCTTTCCATTTTAATGCTTTTTAATATTACCGTCATAGTGTGTTTTAAAGCCACATTAGCTAAAAGCCGGAGCAAGGGCAAAATACCCTTGCTTCCGTACTTTACGCCGCTTTATCCGTAGGCAAAGTGTGTGCTTTGCCTGCCGAATATTTGCCCTCGGTTATTTCGTGCAAAATTTCTCTGCACCTTTCTTCGTTTCCGCAGCCCGCGACCATAGTAACGCGGTCGGGTCCGCTGCCCACATATACGCTTATACAGCCGTCAAATATTTGCAGCAGAATATCCTCACGCTTGGCGCAGGCGGAAACAAGAGCAAAAAAGGAAGACATTTTTTCCATAAATAATCACTCCTTACGCCGCCTCAAGCAGGTCTTTCATAAGAACATCAACAAGCCGTATTCCTCTCAGCTCTCCGCCGTGAATAAGAATGTTGTTTTCATCAAGCTCGGCAAATTCCTCAAGGCGTAATACCTTGCTTGTTTCCGCTAAAGATTTATCCTCTTCGCTTAACCGCTTCTTTATTACCTTTTGCCATTCTCTTAAAAACGGTTCGGCTGTAATAATATCTTCATCGTTGCGGTCATAGAGGGTTCGTTTTTGGCGGATAGTGCCGCCGGGTTCCACCTCTAAAGTATAGTAGGATACATCCGGCTCATTTGTACGGCGCAAAAACAGAATATAGCTTTCCCTGCGCTCTATGCGGTCAAGGTATCTGTCCTGTTCGGCAACGCAGTGGTGAAGATTTCTGCCCTCTGCAAGCACATCCTCAACACAGCTCGGTGCAATAACGGAAAATGTTTTCCCGGCATATTCGTACTTAGCCTTAACATATGAAAATACATCGGGCAAAAGGGGATAAGACTTTATTATCTCGTTTGCACGCTCGTGAAGATCCTTGCGCTGCAGCATATTTACAAGCTCGGCGTGTCTCTGCCGTAATCTGCCTACCCGGTATATAATGGCGTCGTTTGTATCCATATTTAATTTTACCGCCATTGCAAGATAATCCTTCCATAGATCCATAACCTCATTACAGGTCATATTAAGCGCGTTTATCTGTTTGTTAATATAGTTGAATATCTGTACCGCACTCATTCTGTCAGATATAAATGACATGTCATTCGGCATCAGATTATGCCCTATAAACCATTTCTTTAGGTGACGGGATAAAAAGACATTTTGCCCTTTTTCGTATTGCAGCCAGCTTAAATACTTAAAACCGCCGTTTGTTTCCTTTAACTCTTTAAGCCTTACGGAATCTATGCAAAGAATTTTTTTAAGGCTGCTATCGCCCGAATCGATGCGATGGCGGATATTAAAGCTCTTACCGTTTAATAACTCCTCGGCAAGCTCTGTAAACCCTGCCTTAATAAGCTTTTCAATATACGGTGTTTCTTTAACCTGCATTAAAAATACTTCCGGGTCAATTTTACCTTTATATTTATACCATTCGTTAAGCGCGGTACATTTCAGCTCTTTTTCGGAAAGTTTCCTTAATGTCTTCTCGTATATTCTTCCGTTGTCGGCATAATATTGGCTGCCGCATAACCTGCCGCCTATCCAGCGAAATGCCCGACGCTTGAAATCCCCGTAAAAGTATGCCCGCAGCGGCATACCTGCGTCATTGCATACAATTCTTCTGATTTCATAATAATGAAACTGCGGAGCAAAAGGCAAGCCTCGATGATATACTCTGTGTGAATGAAATTCCCTTATCATAAGCCCGTCCTTGCAGCGCTGAAAAATATATGACGGATGCTCCTGTGTTACGAAATAGCCGAATCGCCCGAGAGATTTAAAGGTTATTTCCTTATGGCAGACAGGGCAGATACCCTTTGAATTGTAATGGGGTTTTTCAACCGAAACCGTATTTTCACAATATGTGCAATAGCCTTCTGTATACTTTTTGCGCGAATAATTGTAAAAAACAAAGTGTTCGTCGGTAGCCTCTTTGTCTAACCATTTTTCAAAATCCTTCGGCAGCTGCTTTGGGGTTTGCTTTAAATCCTCATCCCACGGGTCGGTTACCTTTCTGTGCCTTTTTTCAAGATTTTCCGCCATAACATCATCCTGATAACAAACAAGTATATTTGCGCCGCTTTTATCGGTCTTAAAATACTTTTTCAGTATTTTATTTGATTCGCGCGGGACATATACGGCATGACGGTTAAACCAACCATCGGGCCAATAGAGGTTGCGGAGCGAGGCGGTAAGCCACTTTTCTTTCTCGTGACTGTAAGCGATATACTTTTTATTTTTCCTATCGAAATATATATCGTATATCGGTTTTGTGCCGCCGTACCGCATTGCCTCGGTCATAAAAAAGGATACCTTTAAAATGCCTTTTTTGGTGCAGCACCTAAGATACGACCAATTGGTATATTTATTTACCCTGACATCTTTCGGTTTATCTGCTTTGGCTCTGCGGAGCATATACGGAGTAGCCCGAAGCTTCGGCATTTTAAGCAACTCTTTTTTTATCATATTCCGTTTTCTCGCTTTCCTCTAAATTGACATTATACAGTCGGTTCGGCATAATTCTTTTCCCGTCAACCTTAACTAATGCTATTTGAATAATCTTTTTGCTGTTCGGTTCTTCCTTTGCAAAGCAAAGATAATCGCCTTTTTCACCCGAAGCAACGGGGTCTTTGCCGCGCACTATTACATAACCGTTACGGGATTTTCCGATTTCCCTTTCCACTTGGCTGCTGTTTGCCCTGAATGGGTGATCGTTTATATATGCGAGAGAATGTAACAGTAAATCTTTCAGAGTCAAACGCTTTAATATCGTTAAATGCGTACAGGAAATTTTACTGTCGCGTTCATCCTCGTCTATATCTCCGCCTGCGTCAACAATATAATATTCCGAATTTTTTATATTCGGATAATAGTTAAAGCAGTCGAGGGGATTTTCGGCGCAATGAAAGCCGTTCTTTGCGCAATTTGCTTTTTCGGTTACATTAAGCCCCGGATTAAACTGATAGTCTCTGCATATCAGTCCCTTATCAAAGCCTTTATAAGCTAACATACAAATCCTCCTAAAATAAAGAAAGCTGGTTGGTGTTTTCCGACTTTTCCTTCTCTTTGGGCGGTGGAGTCTCTTTCTTTTTTGCAGTAGACTTTTTAGCGGTTTTTGAAGTATAGGCCGGTGTGTATGTTTTCGGTTCAAACTTTTCCTCGTCCGCATAATCTACTTCAATTTTGGTTGAACGATAGTATTCCTCAGCCCAATCGTAGCAGAGATCGTCCGGAATGTCTATGCCTATAACGCCGTTTCCGTCCGGCTTTTCACCCGTAAGCTTCATATCTTCTTCAAGGTATTCCCGCGCTTTAATGTTTATATACTTAAAGCAGTTTGCAACGCTCTTTTTAGGATGAAGAATATTGCGGGAAAGGTTTTCGTTTTTCCTGCTCAATTCGATTATATAAGCGGCAACGCTTTCTTTCATATTGCGGTGGGTAATCCTTTCAACACCCGTCGCTATATTGTTTTCAGCCTGCTTTAATAATTCATCCGTGGAAAGCATTGTGTTCATTTCCCATTCGATCTGAATTTCTTCATCGCGAGCCGCCTTTTTAGCGTCAAATTCCGCCTTTCGCTTGGCTTCTTCCGCTTCAAAGGCTTTTTTTCTTTCAGCCTCGTTTTGCTCGGCTGTTTTTTCGGTGACTTCTGTTTTATTATTGGCATCCATTTTTATGCTCCTTTTTAAAATTTGAAACGCGGTACGGGAAAGCCCCATACCGCGCCTTTTAATAAAAACCCTTAATTTTTGCTTTTTCCGCCGCAAATGCAACGGGATAAAAACCCTCTTCGTTACAGTAAAAGAATCGGTTGCCTTTAACGCTATACAGCTCAATAACATCAGACGGAGCTACGGCTCGCCCGGCGTAACCGTCAGGCAGCTTTAAGCCGTATTTTTCCCGTATGTAATTAAGGCAGGTAAAATCGTCGTCAAAATAGGCAACCTCACTATCGCTCACAAGACAGTATTCTTCAGCCGGAGGTTCTGTAAAGCCAGCTTCAAGCAGCTTTTCAATACCCGCAAAGGCGTAGCTTCTGACAGCCGCGCCGCTTATATCCAACTGGTAAATACGGTAGCCTTGTCTTTTATCTGTTTCGGGTTCTTGTATAATCTTTTTACTGCCCTCCGGTCGCTTTAAAGCTATAATAAGGTCGTCTATACCGTTGTAATTCGGGTTCCAACAGGCAATTTCACATTTCATACCGCACTCTGCCGCCGTTTGCCGCACGCGTACTGCGCCGGCCGCCACATTTTTGTTTCGGAATTTATCAATGTCTAAGGCGTCAATAACGGTTCTTGTGCCGCATGGCGCTAAACTCTGCAATAATTCTTCAAGACCCGCTGCCGCGTTTGCCGAAGCCAGTGCGATAAAGGTTTTACCCGACAGAGCGTGTGCAATATATGACTTTAAATACCCCTCGGTAATATATACCCGTCCGGCGTTTCTGTCGCCTAAAAACTGTATGGGGCTGCCGGGGCCTGTGCCGTATGGCTTACTTGATGAAGAAAACCATATGTATTTAGCGCCCGGCTTATCCGAACCCTCGTTTTTAAGCGGAGTATCGAGCCGAATTTGCAGATCGTGTATCCTACCGTCAATTTCTCTTACGGGTATTAAAATTCCGTTTGTGTATGAGCAGAACATTACCGTCCATACGCCGTTTCTTTTGTAGAACCCCGGCACGCCCTCTACGGTGAAGCCGTTTTTAATAAGCGTTTTTGCAATTTTCTCGCACATATAAAACGGGGGTGTGCTTTTAAAACATATTTTGTCTATCTGACTGTCGGTAAGACATCTCACATTCTTTAAGTGCTCTCGGTGCTTATCGCTCAGTTTAAGCAAGCCGAGCAATGCCGAGAGTGTTCGGTTAATAACGGGAGCTTCCGCGCGTTTTACAGTCGGAGCAGCTTTGCACACCTTTGTTTTACAGTGGTCAAAATCGGTGTTCGTTTCAAGACGAAGCAGTAATTCATCGCAAATTCTTCTGTAAGCCTCCGAATTTGAAATGTTGCCGTTTAATTTGCTGTATAACGCCAGCATACCGCCTTTTTCTCCGCAGTAATTACATCGCCAGGTGTTGTTTTCGTAGTTTATTTTAAGCTTGCCGCGGTCGTCTCCGCAAAAAGGGCAATCGGTATATACGCCGTTTGCCACCGGTCTGCGAATTTTTATAGGCAGCAGGCTTGCCACCTGTTCAATGTCGAACGGAAAATCCCCGGTTGACCCCATATTTTAACCTCACTTCATTGAATCAAGAATAAGCTTTGTTGCGGCGCGGAGAATGTTATCCTCGGTCGGGTATTTTTCAATAATCATTTCCAATACCTTAACGGGGCGGCGCTCGGCTAAGGTTCCCACCTTCCAGCCGTTATACGGTCCGCCGTCAATAACATAATTCTTCGCGTCCTCTAAAGTCATCACAGCGCATATTTTGTCAATCGGCGTAGTCTTGTCATAGGAAACAGGAGTCGGCTCATCTTCGGCTGCCGCATGCTGCTCTATTACTTCGCCCGTTTGCTCGTCTACCTTAATGCTGCCGCTTTCAATATTGTTTACCACCGACAGCAGCGGGTCTGTAACGGGCGGAGCTTCTTCTGTTTCCGCCTTTGCAGGTGCAGCTTCGGGTTCTGCTTTCACAGCCTCCGTTTTTATCTCTGCCTTGACGGGTGCTTCCACTTTTTCGGGCTTTACTTCTTTCGCAGGCTGTTTAGGCTTTTCGGCTTTCTTGGTAACCGCCTTTTCCTCGGCTTTTACGGCAGAGGGATTGACGGAAATAAACTGCAAGCCGAAGCCTGCGTCCGAGAGCGCTTTTTCCATAGCGTCGTGCTGGGCTTTCGCCACGGACACCTTGTCCTCGGCGTCAACCCCCGAAATAATACAGTTTGCCGCAGGCTCGCTGTCGGCGCGGTCAAAATATACCCTTGCCTCAACCGCGGCAATTTTCTCCGATAGATTTTTAATAAATATACGGATCTTGCCGTTGGGGTGTCTGAGTCTGAACCAAAGCTTTTGGTAGGGCAGATCAAGTACCGCCCCGTTTTCGGTGCTGCGGACATATTTTAACGGGTCAAAGCCCTTTACGCGGTTAAGACCCGCGGCGGTGCTTTCGGCGTTGTAAACAACGGCGCTGTTGTCTGATTTCATTTGATTTTTTCTCCTTTCAGAATTAAAGACGGGAATAAGTAAGCTTTTTCTTCAGCTTATCCCGCTTTTTTCATTTTAATGTCGTATACCTTTTTGTAATTTCCTATGCGTTCGGCTAAAGCCGTATTGCGGTTTCCGGTTTCGTTACGGTGAATAGCCATGCAAAGCATACCGGGCTGTCCAACAAGGATAACGCGGTGCTTTGCTCGGGTAATTCCCGTATAAACGAGGTTTCTGTTCAGCATATTGTAGTGGCTTTTTATAATCGGCATTATAACAATGTCGTACTCCGAACCCATTGCCTTATGAACGGTTGTGGCGTAGGCTAATTCAATATTTTTCATATCCTCAAGCGTGTATTCGGCTTTGCGGTCGGCGGAAAACTCAATCGTAATAACGGCTTTGTTATCCTTATCCGTGCCTATATCGCGTATAAAGCCTATATCTCCGTTGGAAGCCTTGCTGTTGTTCTTGTTTTGCATAACCTTATCTCCTACGCGGAAATAATCAGCGCCTATTCTAAGGTCGGGCAAGCCGCCTTTATACGGATTAACAATCTCGCGAATGGCAAGATTCAATTCGTTTGCCGCGGCTGCGCCCTTTTTACGGTATGGAGAAAGTATCTGGACATTCTCTATACCGTATTTTTCCGTAAGGTCGCAAAAGGCTCTTTTAATAATATCCGCCGCCTGATCCTGCGTTTGGCATTTGTAAAAGCAAAAGTCGTCTCCGTAGGATAATTTGGTTTGGTCGTTATTTATAGCCCTTGCGTTAAGCGCTATTCTGCTGCCGTCCTTTTGGCGGAATATTTTATCCAGCACGGTAACGGGAATAAGCCCGCTGTTTATAAGCTGACGGAACACATCGCCAGCGCCCACGCTTTGCAGCTGATCGGGGTCGCCTACAAGAACAATCTTTGTATTATTGCCGATTCTCATAAAAAACTGCCGCGCAAGCCACATATCTATCATGGAGCTTTCGTCCACAATAATAAGTCCGGCGCCGATAGGCTCGGCTTCCTTATCCTTTTTAAAATATCCGTCCTCGTTTTGAAGTCCCAGCATACTGTGAAGCGTTGAGGCGTCGGTTTCGCTGGTGCTTTCCGCCATTCGTCTGCTCGCTCTGCCCGTAGGCGCGGCAAGCTTGATTTTTTCCTTTGGGTAAAGCGCCTTATATACCTCAATAATGGCTTTCAAAACGGTAGTCTTACCTGTACCCGGAGAACCCGTGATAATTGAAAGATTACTGCTGAACGCCATATATACCGCCTCGCTTTGCTTATCTGAAAGCGCTATGCCGAGGTTTTTCCGCACATGCTCAAGAATAGCCGAAATATCTATTTTTTTAGGAGGCATAGCTAAAAGCCTTCCTATTCTTTCGGCTGTCTCGTTTTCCAAAACAAAGCTTTTGGTGCTGTATATCCGCCCCTCGTTTGATACTATATCGCCCTTTAAAATCATATTGTCAATAACCGAATCAATTTCGGCAGTCTTGACAAGCAGATCTGTTGAGGGCAGCGCCTCGTTCAGCATTTCGGCGGTTGTCTGCACTAAGGTTCTTTCGTCGATAAAAAGGTGGCCGTTATCCTGCTTTTGCGTTTCCAGTGCGGTAATAACCGCGCCGCGTATGCGCATAGGGGAGTTAAGCGGCGTATCACCCTTTTTAACTATTGCATCAACACGCTTAAAGCCGAAGCCCGGAATATTGCAAAGCTCATAGGGGTTATCTGTCAGAATATCTATGCTTTTCGCTCCGAAATAATCGTAGATATGCGTTGCCGCCGTGACGCTTATATTAAAAGGGGACAGCAGCATCATAAGACTTCTTACCGAATAGCTCTCGCTGAAGGTTCTTTTTATATCCTCCAGCTTCTGCTCGGATATTCCCTTTATTTCAAGCAGCTTTTCGGGGCTGTTTTCAATAATGTTAAGGGTATCCGCACCGAAACGCTTTATAATATCGTCGGCGGTCTTTTCGCCTATACCTTTTACAAGGCAGGAGGATAGGTAGCCCTTCAAGCCTTCGTCCGTGTACGGTACTATTTCTTCACAGTCTTCAACGCTTAACTGCGTGCCGTATTTGCCTGTCTGCCATTCGCCCTCTAAAATCATGGAGATTTTATCTGTTTGCGGCAAATTATACCCTTTAGCGATAAAGCGGATAAAATCGTCCCTGCCGTTTGCGGCTTTTCGCGCTTTGTCGGGTACGGTTTTATCCCGCGTTCTTACGCGTATTACCGAGTGCTTGTCTGCGGGGTTATAAAAAAGGGTGCTTTCATATACGCAGGAGTAGCTCACGCTTTATAACCTCCCGCTCACGTTTTCTTTTCATAACAAAACTCCTTTATAAAAAAATCAAGCCGCAGTATTCTGCGACCTTTTAACATAAAACCTGCGAGTTTCGGACAGAGTTACAAACTTATCATAGATATTCGGGTACTGCTCTTTCAGTCTGAACAGGTTATCCTTGTCTATGGTAGGCTTGAAGGTTGAATTGTATTCCACGGTGTAGTCGGTGTCCCCTACGGTACAGCCCGCGTTACGGTTTTTTCCCATAACATCGAGAATACAGCCCCTTATCCTTTTAAGCTCGCTGTCGATTCTGTTTTCCTCTGATTTTACTTTTTTCTTTTCCTCCTGCAATTCAAGGTATCTCTGCACATCTGCCGAGATTTTAATACCGAGTAACGATTCGGGTATTGCCGCGTGGGACATTCCGGGATGTTTTTTTATGCTTTCAAGCACCAAATCCCCGTCCTCACTGTAGGGCGGCGGTACTTTTTTCAGCACATTGTTCACCCAGAAATCTTCCTCAAACGCGATTATCAGTTCCTCGTAGTTTAAATCCCGTTCGATACTGCGAATAATAACTTCATCCTCGGTATTACCGTAAAGGCAGCAGAAATATACCTTGTCGATATTGGTAACGGCCATATAGTGCCGCCCCTGTATTTCATAATTCACCGGCACGCTTTCCTTGCCGTCAAGCCACCAGTTATCCTTTGCGTTGTAATTGGTGGTTTTAATTTCAAGAATAGCGGTTTTGTTTTCCGGCAGAGTTACGAAATAATCCACATCGGCTAACATATACGGGTGATTCGGGTGGTAAAACATTTTCTTTACCTGATAAACAGGGAAGCCGGTCTTTTTACTGAATATTTCAGCGACCAAATCCTCAAGCAAATGCCCTATTTTCTTTTGCACCCAGTTATCCTCGTTGTCGCCGGCTGTTACTATATTCAGCTTTTCGTAATAAAGGTCTCTTGCCGTAGAGTAGGGTGATACCCCTATTACAGCCGCCGCATCGCTGCCGCCGATTCCTTTTCGCCGCCGGTCGAGCCATTCATCCCTTGTAAGGTTACTTGTATCTGCAAGAACTGACGGGGTGTAATTTCCGTTCGGCATATTTTAAGCCCCTTTACATCGGCAGCGCAAAACAGGCGCACGCCGGTAATATATTATTTTTCGGTGCTTTGCACGCTTTCGTGCCTCCTTTCTTTTCATTTGCTCTCTAATCCTTGCAGGGCGTGTGTGCCTGCGGTTAGAACGCATACGGTTTCTTTTGCTCATTGGTTTTCCGCCTTTCAATTTATTCCAATCACCTTGCGGTGTTTTGGGTAAAATAAAAAAAGCGGGAATGACCGCCGTATATATAATACAGTCAAATGCCATTCCCGCATAGGAAAAAATCCTTTTTCACTTAAAAAAAGACAGCAATAAACCGCATAAAGCGATAATACCACTGTCATTTAATACAAACTCAACAAAGGTGTGCGATGTGATATTAAAAAATATCCCTTGCCCGCAGGGGCTTGCACAAAAATCAATTACAAACAGATTATATCACTATATATTGTATTTGTCAATAGTCATAATCAATATATAGCATATTATTCGTTTTTTACTTCCTCATACCCCAAAAAGCAATCTGCCGATTGCAGCAGCTCCGTGATGTCTTTGCCGAAGCAGATTTTCTGCGTTGCCTTGAAATAAAATCTGTATTCCTTTCCGACAGATATTTTTGAGCGCCTGTCTAATATAAAATACCGTTCGTCTCCGTCCTCGGTCGCAATTTTTATTTTCTTTTGCTTACGAATGAGAACGGAGGATATTTCGGTACATCTGCCCTCGACAATTTCGTACTTATTCCCGGATACGGTTTTGTATAGAGATACCGCCCGTATAAGGTTAAATACACAAAGCAAAAGGCTTAATATAAACATTATTATATCCTTAAAGACGACGGCGGCAACGCTTCCTGCAAAGAGTATAAACGTCGCGATAAATATAACAGTTACCAGCTTTTCCTTTAAAGGCACGGGAAAATTCTTAAAAGCCGCCATATTGTCACATCCTCTCAAACAATATCTGCCGCCGCAAATACAAATTGGAAACTGCGGTTAAAACCGTGCGGACGGATGAAAGCCCGCGAACGTTCTCGGCTATATTTTCACTTGTTGTGAATTTATCGTCATACAAAAACTCCACAACATCGTCCTCGTTTAAAATGAAATCAATGTTTTTATCAATACATTTCACTATTTCGGCGGTGGACATAGGTGCTGAAAAGGCAAGCTTCATTACCCGCCTTTCGTTTTTATTCTTCTTATCCCGCTCAAACAGCACTTTCGCTTTTTCATACGGCAATTTGAAAATAAATACCATTCTTAAAAACGAAATTATGCGAATAAACGGGCTTTGGTAAAGCGGAATAATGTAGAGTCCGGATATAAGATCATATAAGGCTTCTTCGCCGTTTTCACCGCGCCCGCATGCCACAAGCCCGCGTACAATAAGCCTGTTTAATGTATCGGTATAGCTGCGGCTGAATACAACGCCGGACTTTTTCTTCTGTTCGGAATAATATGTATATAATTTTTTGTCGTCGGTAATTCTCCAATTAAGCGCCGACCATATCATCATTTCCTGAACATCCAATCTGCATTCATTACCCGACAGAATAACGGTGGGATAAACATTGTTTTTCCCTTGATTTTTGAGTTTAAAAATTCCTACGGCAGTATAAAGCATTTTCATTTTATGACACCTTTCTTTCGTTAAAATCATCCATATATGAATTAAATACGGAATTTTGTTTTAATTTCTTCAATGCGCGTGAGATCCATGCGCCCACAAGATTTGTTTTTACCCCGTAAAGCCGTGCTATTTCACCGCCCGACAAGCCCTTGACTTTAAGCGACAGCGCCTCAATTCCGAGCCTTACAGTTCCCGAATATTGCGCTTTTATATTATCTAAAAAGTCGATTATATTTGTTTCCACCATCCTTTCGTATGGCGTGCTGTTTTGCAGTGAAAAGCTTTCCGGCTGTCTTTTAAGGCTCTCTATATATTCGGCGCGGTTTTTCCTGTTGTTTTCAACCTTTTTGCAGTATGAAATCAAACCGTTAAGAATAACTATGTAGGCAAAAGACCAAAAACTGCTGCCCCGGCTTTCATCATACATAAGCGCCGCATTGCACAGCAGCAGACACCCCTCCTGATAGAGGTCGTCGTATTCCATGCCGAATATGTTTTTATCTATGATTATCCTTGAACAAATCACCGTTTTAATAACCGAAATATTATCCTCTACCAAGGCTATTTGTTTCTCATTCAGCGGTATTATCCTTTTCATAAAACCTCCCCTTATGTAACTGCACGCATATTTCTGTATGCTCGGTTACATTCATAAATTATCCGGTTGCAGTAATATTCGTTAAGTTTACCTATGTGCATTACATTTGCCGGCATATCTAATTTTGCCTGCAGCCAGATATATACCTGCTCCTTTGTCATATATCCGTTTTCCCATATTCTGTCGAGCGCTTTGTGAGCTGCGATTCTTTTGTTTCTGAGCGTTTTGTTTGCCGGAGTTCCCATAGGCAAGCCGCTTTTTGTATGCGCCGCAACATAGGAATCACAAGCGGGATACCTATCGCAGACATATAGAAATGTATCCGGCTTTGCGTTTTTGCCGTAAACATAGCTTGCCGCCCGCTTTGTAACGAGAGAACCGCAATACGGACAATGAATTTTTATTCTTTTTATTTTAATCACCGCCTTTAACATAATTTAAAATTCGTTCAGTAAATAATATCTGCTCTGTTAGCTGCCGCCTGACATATGCTGCAATTTGACCTATCCGAAACATTCCATAAAAGCCATCTGTCGTATACCGTTTCAAATGTTTCCCGGCCGATTACGGCGGCACACTCAGCTTTATCTATAACCACATCAGCCTTTTCTTCAAACAGGCTGGCAGGGTAAAGCATCGGCACGCCCTCGGTATCTGCCGTCATAAGCCAGCCTGCACATTCTTTACTGCATTTGTTTTTACATTCTATAAATATAGCGTTACGCCAACTGCCTCTTGTCAGACTTAAAAAGAGATATAAAGCGTTTTGCTGTGTTTTCATTTTGACCCCTCTATTATCATTATTCAACTTTTCTTTTCAAATCCAATCTGTAGTAGTTAAAACGACTTTTCAAAGGCAAAAACCACAATTTTAAAATTACAATCTTTCCTTACTGTCCTAACAACAAAAAACGGCAGACACATCGCTGTGCCCGCCGCCGTAAAATTATTCTTTACCGGATTTTTTCCTTAAAAAAATTAACGAAACTGCCGATACAAAAAGCGCCGAAAGCCCGATTATAATAAATACAAGCGGATTGGAAAAATCTCCGGTTTTAGGTGAAGATGGCACCTCCGCTACCGGTATAGGCTCGTTTACAAAACCCGCGCCTTTTTCATTTTCCACGGTAACGGCCTCGCCGTCTTTCTTTATTTGAAAATAAAAATACCTGTCGTCCTTTTTATATCCGTCCGGCGCTTTGTTTTCATAGAGGAAATACCCGCCGAATTTAAGCTTTGATAGACTGTATACACCGTTTTCGGCTTCTTCAAGCCTGCCGATATAAATATCCGTATTCGGGTCAAACACTCCGTTGTTATCTGTGTCGGAATAAATATAGAATTCTACGCCGTGCAGCTTTCGGGATATATCCGCCTTGCTTAGCTTTATAACCCTTACCGTTCCCGTGACGGTCTTATTCTGAATAGCGAGCGACAGTACCGCACCGTCCTCGGTTATATTCACCTCATATAACTTGTCCGAGAGCACATAACAGTCGGGGCAGGACAGTTCTTTAATTATCCATTTACCGTAGGGAATGCCCGTAAAGCTGAATGCGCCGTTTTCTTCCGATTCCGTAACTGCCAGCGCTGTACTTTCGGTAAATACCGTTTCATCGGGCTTAAATAAACCAAACACAGCTTTTCCTATCGGGTTTAAGTCTTCGTCCGTCTTAATGCCGTCTATTCTGCCGCGAATAATACGGTTTTCAATAGCCTTGCCGCCGTTTATAATCAACTGCACCGAAGATATATCCTGTCCGCTGTATGTGAATTCCACGGGATATTTTTCATCGGATAAAATGTAATGACCGTCCGTTGCCGTTTCTTTAACATATAGCTTTGCGCCCACGGGTATATCGGCGGTGAATATTCCGTTTCCGTTTTCATCAACCGAAATTACTTCAAGCAGTCCCTCTGCGGGTATTTCGCTGCCGTCTGCCGCGGTAAGCCTTTCAGTAGCAAAAAGCCCGAATTTAATGTTTGTATATTCGCTTGTATTGCCAAGGTTAAATATTTCGTCCTTTTCAAGGTATTTCAGCAGACGGATAACCGCCTTTTGCCTTTTGTTATTTATGGAAACCGCCGTGCTTGTTATCTTTACCTCCTGCCCGGCATATTTAAGCTCGGCATATACAGGCTCGTTTGTTAATACATAGCCGTTCGGCGCTTTGGTTTCCCGAATTTCGTATTTTCCCAAAAACAGCGGCTTTGTTGTGGCTTTTCCGTCCTCTCCCGTAATAATACTGTCCGCTTTTTCTCCCTTTGCGCAGCGCAAAGTGCCGTCCGGCGTATAAATATCCTCTGCTGCAAAAACCGAAAATTCCGCGTTTTTAAGCCCCGCAGTCTCATACTTCGGTATATACAGCCCATCCTTTTCGTATACGGATGAAAATATTTCGCCCTCTTTTGTCACTGTCAGAGTTCCCATTTGCGGATAGTTAAGCTTTTCAACCGTTACGGTATCCTGCGTTCCGTCCACCGTAAACTTAACCGGCTCAGAATCCAGTATATAACCCTCCGCCGTGCATTGCTCGATAATCGCATAATCCCCATAGCTTAATTTTTCGGGCAGGCGCAATCTGCCGTTTGAGTCGGTGTAAAACACATCTATATCCATAGGTGTAGGATAATTTATATGCTGTACCAAAGACTTACCCGTCGCAAGATTTTTAACCTTAAACCCGACACCGGCAGCGGGAATTACCCTGCCGGTCGCAGCGTCCTTTTTTATTATATCAATAAAGGCTTTAAAGGCGGCGTTGTTTATAATATAGCGGTACGCCTCGCCGTCCGCGTTTATGTATACATCAAACGGCTTTATAAGCTCCGCGCCCGCTGTGCCGGATACCTGTTTTACTGTATAAACTCCGTAGGGCAGCGGTTTTGTTTCGGCAAATCCGTATTTATCCGTTTTCAGCCTGTCCCGTTCCGATTCCTTTGAAGAAGCATACAAACCTGCCGATTTTAAAAACACCTCAAATTCTGCGCCTGCTTCTGGGGTTTCTATCTTTGTAGATCCGTCGTCGCTGTGCTTTATAATGTTTATTCTGCCTTTAATAACCTGCTCGAAAACATTTATATATTCGGTGTTTCTGATAACGGTATATTTCCCCGGTCGGCAATCTATCCTATACACCGTATCGTCAAGCAAATACCCGGTGGACGGGTGTATTTCCCGTATAGTCCAGTCGTCCGCACAGACATAATAATCCGTAACAAAGCGTCCGTTTTCATCGGTTGTATATGTGGCTGTCAACTGTCCGCCCTTATATAAGCCGTACACCGCGCCTTTTAAGCTCGCGTTTCCCTGCGGCGCGCCCTCTTTATTCAATTCGCCGTCGAATTTGCAAACATCGGCCCGCCATTTTTTAAGCGAGTTATTAACCGAAATATCGGTTACCTTATTCCACTCTATTAAAGCGGTTTGCGCTTCGGGGACAACATATCTTACGGGAGTATTTACCTCTTCAAGAATATATCCGGAGCCTATAAGCACATTTTCAAAAACCGCCTCGCCGTCATTGTTCGTTACGGCATATTCGTTGACGGGTAAGCCGGAGTACGAAGTGCCTGTAAGTCTGAATGTGAAATTTTCCTTAAATCCGTCCTCGGCTGTTTTTATGACCTTTAAACTGCCCTTTTTCAAAACATTGCTGAAGGCCACAACCGCGGTTTCACCCGTCACTACGGTCACCGCCTTACTTTCCTGCGGTATGTATTTATCCTCTGTATCCTCGGTTACGGTATATCTGCCGGGTTTAAGTGACGAAAATATTATCTCACCGTTTTCGTTTGTCTTCGCGGTTTCATCGGTGCCGTTTCCGGTTATTCTAAAGCTCACACCCGCAATCACACCGTCTTCGGACGCCTTTATTATCCTGCAAGCGCCCGGAACAATTTCGTTGACCGCGTTTATCGTAAACTTTGCGCTGCCGCTGTTTAATGTGACAGTCCAGGTGTCTTTATCATATTTTCTGTAATTCTGAGGAAATTTTGTTTCCACTACCGTGTATGTACCGAGCGTAATTTCGGCAGACCTTGCGTACCCGTTTGCGGTAGGGCCTATTTTAGTAACATATGCGCCGCTGCTGTTATATACCGAAAACTCCGCGCCGTCAAGCAGATTACCGTCCGTATCCTTTTTGTATACTTCAATGTACCCCTTTTCAAGCAGCTTCGGCGTTTCTCCGTAAAAACAGATTATTTCCTGCTCCTTAGAGGTACTGCCTGATGTAAGCTGAACAAATCCGTACAAATTCTGCGTGTTTCCGCTGTACTGCGGGTCAGATATATATTTGCGTATATTTGCGAGTATATTTTTATATGCCGTTTCAGCAGGTGTGCTGGCTATTTTGGCCCTGTAACGCCTGTCCGCAATTTGTTCGTCGGGCGCTGTTCTTAATCCCTGCTGATACTCCCAGATAATAAACTGCGTTGCGGTATATGCGTCGTCTGCCGACGGCACGCCGAGCGCCGAATATGACTGCGCGGGATAGCCGAAAGCCGCGGCAAGAGCTATGCCTTCCCGTGCTTTTTCGGTGAGCTTTTTCCAATACGCGCTGTTACTAAGGGTTTGCGCCTTATACAATGTTCTTGTAAATCTCGCGCCCTTTTCAATACAGTAAACCGGGTTCTGGTCGTAGGCTTTGAGTTTCAGAAAATCCATTGTATCTCCGGTGTCAGATAAATAGTTTTTGCCGGTAGCGCTGTTTATAGCGTCTATATGTGTGTTTATATAAAGACTGTCACCCGCCAGCGGTCCTGCCGCAGATATCGGCAGCGCCGCCGCGCAGGCAAGTATTAAGGCTAATACCAATGAAATTATGCTTTTAATCTTTCTCATTTTTTTGCTCCTCACAATTTTGTATTTGAGTTTTCAGTTTGTTTTTACCCGTAATTTTCCGCCGAGGAATTTATGCTGCAATACCATTTGCCGTTTAATATTACAATTCCAACGCCCTCATAGTAATTGTCTTCGCTCATAAGTGAACTCCAATGCCCGGGGCTGCTTTTAAATGCTTCAACAATGCTTTTTGCAAGCGCGTTTGGGTTGGGTGCAAAAACCGAACCCGTACCGCAATTTTCTCCGCCGCCGTAGGAATACCGCTCAATTATTTTTCCGGTTTCTATAACCTTACCGCTTGCAAAATCATAGCGCGTTTCGTTTTCGGTAATAAGCTTGCCGTATTTCAAGGTTGTTGCCGCATAGTCCGCGCCGTCAACCGTGTTGCCGTTTTCATCCGTCCAAGAGTGTGAAAACTGAGCGGTCAGTTGATCGGCACGGAATTTTGCAAGGGAAGCAAGCCCTGTAAGTTCTGCTCTTTCGTGAATACCGAGCTTTGTTCTTTCGTCATTCAAAAGTTTTAACACAAGGCTTGAGGCTTTGGCGGTTATATCCTTGTTTTCCGTATTTTCGGGTTTCGGATTGTTCGGCTCGGAGCTTATATCGCTTACCTTGCTGTTATCCGAGACCGATGGCGGGGAATTATCCGGCTTGGGCGTTTTATTCGAATCTTTTTTATAATTGCTTACACTTTCAAAGCTTTGTTCACTCTGTAAAGCGCTTTCCGAGCTGTCCGTTTTATCAGAGCCGACAGCCAAGGTGTTTTCGCTGTTTTCCGTAAAAGCAATTTCCGATTTACATTCGGAGCTTACCTCTGCCGTATTATTGTGGCAGGCGGCGCACAAAAGCAAAATGATTAAAGCTAAAGCAAAATATATTTTTCTGAACATTTTTATACCTCCTGTTCTCTTTAACTTTAATACGCATTGGCGCCGCATTATTTCAACAACTATAAATTCTGCTTGATTATACGGGTAATAATTCCGAGCACAACACCCCTTTCTTCTTCAATTGCGGTAACAACAAAGGAAACGTCGTCCTTTTTGCCCGGCATACGCCTGTCAAGGCAGGAGTGGGCTATGGCGTTTACGCCGTTGTTAAGCCGTATATACACAACGCCCTTATGAGTATCCGTAACCCTGCCGGCGTATTTGCCCTGTATTTTGCACGAGCTTAAATTATCCGTTCTGTTATCCGTAACGCTCCGTGCGTCCGCCCGAACATAAATATCCTTAATGCTTTCCCGCTCAACCTCTTTTATTCTGACGAGTATTTTATCCCCTATGGAAAAACGCTCGCCCGCGTCGCCTAACCAGTCCCACGAAAGGTCTTTAACTGGCATTGCGCAGTCCACCCCGAATATTTCAACCCTTATTGCTTTTTCGGCAACGGCGGTGACCCGCGCCTGCACTATGCGGTCCTCATAAATGCGGAACATTCCGTTTTCGTCCGTTTCCATATAAAAGGTCTGGCGCTTTTTATACATCGCCTCTTTCCGCGAGGCTACAACGCTGCGAGCTTTTGAATCTATGCCCCTTACCACGAAATCTATTTCCGCACCGAGCATTGAGTTCATCAGCTTGTTGTACCGCATAACCGCCTCCTTGTATTCGTCGCCGTGCAGGTTTGTGGGGAAATCGAAAAACATTTCCTTTAGCGGAATTACGATTCTAAAACCGTTATAATCCGCTATCGCGTAATGATGTCCCGCGTCGTTGCACTCAACGCCGCTTAAAGTGCCGGTCATTATCCTATGCGTTATATATGCGTTTTGTATTTCGTGCCAGATAATATCCGCTCTTGTCTGCTCGGTATATACTTCCGTCTTGGCTTCAACTGTAAGTATTCTGCTTTTTGGCTTTACGGGTTCTGCCGCTGCTTCTTCGTAGGCTTTTTCTTCCGCTTGAGGCTCGACCGTTTCATTAACGGGTTGCTCCTCGGTTTCGGTAATTTCCGTCTTCTTTTTGCGGGTTCGCTTGGGCTTTTCGGTTTGTTCTTCGGCAGCAGGCGGGGCGGTATTCTGTTCTTCGGTTTCATTTTGCGCCTCCATGATGCTGTCGGTTATTTCTTCGGTTTTCTTTTTTGTCGGCATAATTTTTCCTCCTGTTATTTTGTCATTATTATGTCTTTATCTATGGGTATCGTTTTATTTGGAACGGGCGTCTTTTTTCTGCCGTTCTTCTTTCTCTGCGTAGGTATTTCGCCGCCGTAGGTTTTAGGCGGCAGCGCAGACCAATCAGGGGTATGCGCCGACGCTTTGCAGGGAACAAGGTTTTTATACTCCGGGTGCTTTGTGTAATCGAATTTATCCGCCTTTAAGAGCTTTTTGCCACGGATTATAATAAGCTCCTTTTCGGTTGGAAGCCTTAAAACCTCATCCATTGTAAGCAGCTTTCTTCTGCCTACACCGTCTGTTTCCCTGTATTGCGGGGTGTAATTTGAAATTCTCATACTGTTAAGCTGTTTCGCCCTGCTTTGCACATTAACGCTCACTTCACCCGAACGATCGCTTATATATTTCGCCGTCAGCTCGTCAACACAGCCTAAAAAGAGTTGAATATCGCTGTTGCCGAGTATTTCCTGCCACTGATTTTGCGGATAGCGGTTTTGAAGTCCCGCAAGATTCTGAAAAACGCAGCTCATACTTATATTCCTTGACCGTATAACGCTTATTTTCCGGCTTAAATCCGGAATAACTCCGCAGGCGGTAAGCTCCTCGCCGAGAATATGCACCGGTGTAGGGAGGCTGCCGCCCTCGCAGTTTTTATCCGCGTACCGCACAAGCTTAATAAAGCAAAAGGACAGAAAAAGCGAAGAAAGGAAATCAAAGGCGCTGTCCTGATCGCTTGTTATGCAGTAATAAGCGCAGGGATGTTTCCCCGGCAGCTCAAGGTCAATTTCGTCAAACGCCGTCATATTACATATTTTCTTCATCTGAAAAACCTGCAGCCGTGAGCCGAGACCTATAATAACGCCCGTGCGCACGGTATCGGACGCTTGGCGGTAGATTGAATAGGGCGCCTTTGCGGGGTGCGACGGCGGCAGCATATCGAAAAGGCTGTTAAGCTCCTTATCCGAGCTTAATGTCAGCAACTTATATACTTCGCCCATATTTTTTCGCTCTGCCGGGTAGCCCTGCTCAACATAAAGCACCAACGCTTTCAGTAAATTCATTTCACTTGAATCCCAAAAGTGATCGCCGCGTTCAGACCCCGTGTTTTTAATTATTACATCACAGAAAAGCTGCGCCATAAGCTCGTCGCCCTGTATTTCCTCAAGGCAGTTCCACGAATCCGAATTTTCGGGGCTTACAAGATTAAATACTCTGACGGTGTAATTTTTTCTTCGCAGATATTCGCTTGTTTTTTCATAAAGCTCGGATTTCGGGTCGCAGATTATAAGTGATTCTCCGCCCTGTACCGCCTGCAATATCCTGTTTATGCAAAACGCCCTTGTTTTCATAGAGCCGGAAGCTCCGTAAACCGCAATATTTTTATTGAGTCTGCCGTTTTGCGGCACGCATATGTATTTACCGTCATACAGCCCCAAAACAGTGCCGCTGCAGTTTTTTAAATCGTGGGTTAAATTAAACACCGTTTTCATTTCCTTTTCGCTCATAAAGCCGGATGTGCCGTAGGTGCCTTTATTTGAATAAACAAAGTTTCTTTCCTTATCCGGCACGCCGCCGTCGCTCCTGCCCATTCTGAAAAGGCAGAACACAAGCAGCAAAACGGCTGTAATGCAAATTCCGCAACCAATTATTCCGTAGGGAAATGAAAAAGCCGCTTTAAAGCAGGCAATGGCGTTTAAAGTCGGCTTTACAGGTGATGAGCTGCCGGGCGTTCCTCCGGCGCTCGTCCATATTTTGTAATTCTTAATAAACTGCGCCGCATATCCGCCGCCGTACAATATAGCAAATGATATTAACGGAACGGCAAGGCACAGGCATATTTTTCTTTTATTCTTCAAAAAAGTTCATCTCCCATTTATTAAAATCAATGGTTTTAAATGTTATGTATTCACAGCAGTATTTTTCAAACGCGGGTCTTTGGAAATCAAAGCAGATAATAACGCCTCTTTTCTCTCTTAACGACAGCGCCGTATCAAATCTTTTTATGCGCGGTAAATCGCAGTAAAAGCCGAACAGTACGGGTGTGCCGTCCTGCTCGGACGCGTCGTTTTCTATTATTTGTCCGCTGTCCCTTTCTTTAAGGTCGGACATTAAAATTGCCCGAAGCCTGTTATCTAAAGCCGAATTGCAAAGCACCGAAAGTATTCTTTCGCCCTTATAATCGTTTGTGAGGTAATAAAAGCTGTCGTAATTCCCGTCCAGTAAAAAATGCTGCTTGCCGCCTGTTTCCGCAAGTATATCCGCGCACAGCTCCATACTGTCGGCTAAGATAAGCCCCTTAATATCTTCACCAGAATAGCAGGGCAGCCGTTCTCTGCACAGCACGGTTTTCATAAGCGCCTTTGTGCGCATTTCGGATCTGTAATCCCATTTCATTAAAGCGTTTTCTATGTTATACACAACGAGTATATCCCGCGGCGTTACAAGCACACCCACCGAGCGCGCGCCCTTTATTTTCACAAACACTGTGCCTATCTCCTTTATCTCGCGGGAATTGTAAAAGGCGGGGGCAATAGGTTCGGTAAGCATATTACCGTAAGGCGCAGGGGAGAATATATCCGGCTTTTCGTCTTTGAAAACCGCTATACCCGCGTTCAGCATTGTAACCGTAGCGCTTGCTATTCGGTGCAGCCGTTCACGGCGCGGCAGGTCGCTTTTAATATGGTTTGTGTCTGTTTTGCCCGCAAGCAGCGTTTTAAATCTTTCGGGGCTGTTTTGAACAAGCAGCTTTTTAGCGCGGCAGGTTAGCCTTAATCCCCGCAGCGAATCGCGGTAATATGTTTTAATAAGTCCCTCGCGTTTAAGCGTTCCCACCACGCTTTCCTTATAGCTTTTGCCGCCTGCTATGCGGTATAGATCCTTTTGAGGAAACTCGCCCGAAATTGCTATAAGCTCCAATAAATTTCGACTCAATGTGTCCTTTGAGCATATCGTATTTTCTTTATCCATAAATCATTTTTTAATGTGAAAAACTACCGTAGTTACATTGACCACGGTAGTTATCAGTGTGTTTATATTTTCTTAAAGCCTTTATTTATAACGGTTTGAGGGCATTTTTTATATATCGGGAAATTTTTTCGGAAAAGTTTCAAAAATCCGATATGTTTTTTAAGTGTTTTTCGTGCTCTTTTATCCAGTCTGAAAAGCGTCTTTTTTCCATTACCGAGATTTCGGTGCAGTCTGTTTTTCCTGTCTCGGTAGTGTTATATGCGTCAATCAAAAGTCCGCTGTCGTCCTCCATTAAAAAGGTGGCTATAACATCAAGTATCTGCTTTAATTCAAGATTATCGTAGTCCCGTATGTAGCGCTTTGAATCGTCGGAGTATATATGCGAAAAGCAGACGACGCAATGGCTGTATCTTTTAAGCGGATTACCGTCAGAATAGCGGCTTAAAGTAAAATACAGCGGGTCGGTGATAAATTCCGTGCTTTCCCGTTTTTTTCGTTTCGGTGAAAGGCAGGGCAGCGTTATCTTTAAAATGCCGTTTTCTTCCCTTATGTCTATGCCCTGAACCACACCTGCACTTGCAAGGTACTCCGGCTTTTTGGTATCGGTGCTTTGAAATACCAAACGCCGCATACGGCAGGCTATAAGCTCTGACCGTAAAGCGGCGTCGGTGGCTAACATATTGTAATTTTCGGGGTATTTTGCAATATCCGTATTCTCTATTGCGGCAAGCGTACTTTTAAGCTTTTCAATATCGCAGGCAAGCCTGTTTATCCGTTTTGATATAACTGTTCTGTCCAAATTATTCTCCTGTTCTGAAATATTTTACTTCGCCTGTGCCGTCGTTCACCGTGCAGTAAGCGGCAACATCTGGAATTTTTATATTCGGTATCTGCTCGGTGCTTTCAAGCACTATTATTCTTTTGCCGTCCGGCTCCTGCGTCTTAAAAGCCTGCTCAAACATTGCCTCTTTATTTTCGGGTATAAAGGAAAGCTCATACAGCTCGCCATCGGCAAAGAATACCGCGTTTACGGGGAAGTCGCTTATAGAATGGTACTCTACTTTTTCTATAAAATCGCATATTACCCAAAGGCAATAAATCGTCTCAAAATCCGTGTTGCCGTCACTGTTGTCGTATATTATGTCGGTGGCTTTATCGTGGTAAATGCGGCGGTTATTCTGCAAATGAAATATTATTTTTTCGCACACCTCGGGGCTTATATTCGGGTGCAGCTTTATAACCTGCGCCTTGCGTATGTTGTGGTACAGCGTTATATTCCGCAGAATTTCCGCACATTCTTTTCCGTATATTTCTTTTCTTGTTTTCATATATTCACCCTTTCAGAGCATAAAGAAAAGCGCCCGAAATCGAACGCTTTAAAAACATTATAAATTTTTCATATATCGCTTTAGCTCGTCATAAAAATTTTCTCTTGTACCCGCCATTATTACGACTATAATCTTATCGTCGGTATACTCAACCGTGTAAGCAAGCTCGTAATTGGTTTTGTTGTAATAAATATCGTAGCCGTAAACTCCGCTTAAATCACCTGTTTTGGCTTCTCCCACCAAATGATTTTCCGAAATCTTATCTATTGCCTCCCTGTATAGGGCTTTTAGCTTTTTATCCTTGATTTTCTTAATGAATTTAGCGGCGGGCGGTAAAAACCGTACTTCTGCCATAATCATTCCTCCGTGCCGAAAACATCGTTATAGGTTGAATACTCGGCGTTTCCGTCTGCGGCATTTTTGGCTTCCGCAAGCATCTCTTCCACCGCCGGGCGAACCTTTTTCTGCTCGGCTTTAAATGCCTTTATAAGCTCGTCACCGCTCAACCCCCGTTTAACCAGATCCGTCAGTATCTGCTCTGCAAATTCACCGCCGGAGCTTTCCTTAACAGGGCGTATAACAAGCTCGTTTCCTCTTAAAATGCACTCGGCTTCACCGTCAAAGCCCAGCATTGTAAAAAACTTTTGGGGTATTGTTATTTGTCTTTTAGCTGAAATACTTACTTTTTTTCTTTCCATAACAGCATTACCTCTCAAAACAGTATGTGTCATAATTCTTCTCCTTTTTCATTATATGTACTTTGAATTGTTTAATTCAGGTTTTTTGATTTCCTTGTTTCTTTGTTTCCGAGATAATTATACACCTTATTTTTGAGTTTGTCAACGCCATATTAAAAAGCGCCCGAAAATCGAACGCTTTTTGATTCTATGCGGTTATTACGGCATTTCGTGATTTGAGATAAATGTCAATATCGTTGTTAATATATTGATAACCGGTTGTATGCAAAATATCGTAAAAATCTTTAAGATAGTCAAATACACCGTATTTACAAAATAATTCCATAGCTTGCTTTCCGGTCAATGATTTATGAACCTTATAATTTTCAAGACAAAATACCAGAAAGGCTGTTTCCTTGCTCATTTTATATCCCCCTTATACATCCGGAAAAGCTATATTGCCGGTTTGTTCTTCCTGTTCAAAAAGCGAATAGAGCATATCCGTGCTGTAATGCCAAACTTTTGTGTTCTCATCTTCAAGAGCCGAATACAGCTTTGAATTATACAATTTTAAAACTGCGTCTTCTTCGGATATGTTATTTTTTCGTGCTATTAAACCTACCAAATCGGCGCTGATATACGGCATAATCGCAGTAAATTCTTCTTTGCTCATGTTTATTCCTCCGTTCTGACTTCTTTTGATCCGACGAACCTGACGAATGTGAGTATTTTTTCTGTATGGAAAGTCCATTGATCCTGCAGCACCTCTGTTTTCAGGCGCTTTACTGTTTCGTCCGCGTCCAATACTCCTGTTTCAAAAAGTCGGATGGAGCGGTAAACATTATCGTCTGCTACCGGTCCTATGTGCATATCGCACGGTGTATCCTGTATTTCACCGTTACGATTTTTAACTACAAATTGCAGCCATTCAATATCTGCTGCGTGAAAACGGCGTATTTTTGCCTGTTTGAGTGCAGTTTCAAAATCAAATTCGTAAATTGAAAGATATCCGATCGCCTTGTTTTCTCTCCGCATTTTAATTTTAGCCCAGCGTTCGGCTTGCTCCGCAGAGGTTGTTGTATAAAAACCGGGTCCGAAATCGAGAAAGGTATCGCCTTTGCGAATTTCCGGTATTTTTACAAGCTGCGTACTTCCGTGATAGATAATCATTTCAATCCCTCCAGTATTTTATGAATAGCCTTCTGCTCCTTTTGCAATGCGAGCAGCATTTCTGTATAATGCTTACGGAGAATAAGTTTCTCACGGATTTTATTTACTTCCCCGGTATCCTTGCCGATGTATTTATCATAAATTTTACCGTTTTCTCTGTACCTTAAATAGTAATATCCGTTTTTGCGGCAGGTGACAGATCCCTTTGGAAGTTTTGTCAGCAAAGATTCGTATTCACATATCATCTTTTGATTGCGGAGAGCTTCATTTTTCACAACAGAACCGATAAGCAACTTTCCCACCTCAATTAAAATATACCACACAAAATTATAATTATCAATAAAAATGTGTGGTATGACTTTAAAAATATTTAAGACAAGTAAACTGTGCTTTTCTAAATCTAACCCTAATGCGTAATGCATCCGCATTATTTACGCGCAAAAATTATAATACGCATTAGCTCCGTATTAACTCCGCATATCCGCCTTTTCGCCGTCAAGTATCTCTTTCAATTCCCTACGGTCGGTGGTTATAAGGCGCTTTTCAAGCTCGCTGCACTTAAACTCAACCGTTATATTGTTGTTGTTTGTGCTTATAAGCCCACTGCCGCGCTCAAAATGAGTTATTTCCATAATCTCTGCCTCGGAGAGCTTGAAAATATTCTTTACTCTTTCGGCTTCATCGTCTTCAAGGTTAAGTATAATTTTAGTCTTGCAGTTATTTATAATGCCCTTTCCGTATTTGCCGCCGTCAAGCGCGAAGAAATCGTTTAAGTCCTGCGTGGCGCATATTGCCGAGCCGCCGTAGCCCCGTATAATCTTAAACATTTCAAGCACAAAGCCCGCCGCCACCTGATTTCCGCCGCTGCCTATAAGCTGCCACATTTCGTCAACATAGATTGCTTTTTCGGCGGTGCGGTCTTCCTTTGCCTTATCCCACACATAGTCAAGCACCGTAAACATACCCACAGGCAGCAAATCGCCCGAAAGCTCGGAAATATCAAACACGGTGTATTTATTATCAAGATTTACATTTGTCTGCTGATTAAATGTTCCTGCGCTGCCGTGTACCAAACGGTTAAGTATATGACCGAGGCGCTCGGTCGAGGCGTTGGAAATAAGGATATTATACAAGTCACCGAGTACCGGCATTTCCTTGTATCTTTCGGGGTCGGCCTTATCTGCAAGCGTTTTGTTATCGTGCGTTATGCCTTTTAATGCGTAAGTTTTTACAAGCGCCTCGTCAAGTAACTGCTTTTCCTCGTGGGTCATATCCGGAATAAGCAGACTGAAAAAGATATGCAGGCTTTGGATTTTTTTCGCCAGCTCGGATTTTTCAATATGCCCGCCGTCTATAATTTCGTCGGCGCTTTTATCCGTTTTCCTTATTTCCATAATGTTAATGCAGTTTTTTGAGGCAGGAGAGATCTGTATAAACTCTCCGCCTATATTTTTGCAGGCCCTTAAAAATTCGTGGCCCTTTAATGGGGCTATTATAAAGACCTGAATACCTTTTCTTCGCATACGCAAAGCCATAAGCTGCATTGTAAATGTCTTTCCCGCTCCGCTCGTTCCCACTATTGCAATATTGGCGTTGCGGTATACCGAGGAATTGAAAATATCCACTATAACAAGCGAATTGTTGTATTTATTGACCCCTAAAAGTATTCCGTTGTCGTCACTCAGCTCATACGCGGTAAAGGGATAACAGCTTGCCGCGCCCGTTGTCAGCACATTGCGCCGCGCTCGGTTATACAAATGCTTTTCAAAAGATACCAGCGGCAGTGACGAAAGAAAAGCCGCTTCTTCTCGGAATGTGCAGGCGGATATGCTTATATCCTGCGAAATAAGAATTTTCTTTAATTCCCGTTCCCGCCATTCAAGCTCTTCGGGCGTATAGGCGGTTACGGTTATAAGTATGCTCATATAATAAAAATCCTCGTTGTTTGCAAGCCCCTCTTTTAAAAAATATCCGCTGTTTATTGCGCTGTCAAGGTCGTCGAAATCGATGTTTGTATCGCTTGCCTCGCGTATTTTAGAGCGGTTTATTCTTAACTGCTGACCGAGCCTGCGCACCGCCTGCTCTTTGGGCTGGCGGAACAGGAATAGGTCGGTATCAATACCGTCGCCCGCATTTATTAGCAAGCTCAGCCAGCCGGCAGGCACCTGCGTTTTGTATCCGCCCGACGGGATAATATAATACGCGCGGTAAAGAGCGCCTGTTTTAATATACCTGCCGTGCGTAAGGTAGGTGCTTTCGGGAGATAAAAATTCGGTAACCGGAATATTATCCGTGCTTTTACCCTCGGCAATATACCTTGCCGCAGTTTCCGCCACCTTTTCGGCAAGCGGCTTTTTAAAGCTCTCATCACGGCATATAATGCCGTACAGAATGTCTGCGGTAAATTCGTCCTCATTATCCGGGATTATTACCTTATTACCGCATTGCTTTAAATAATTTACCGCTGTTCTCGCCGCGGTTTGGAGTGCGGCTACCGCCTCGCTTTCTTCATTCTTTACTCTCCGCCCGCTGTTTTCGTATTCAAAGGCTATAAAGAAACGGCGGGTAGTGGCTTCCTTAGAGCCTATACGGTTTATTAGCTTCAAATAATCCCTTTGCAGCCTGCGGCAGCTTTCGTCCGTCTCCTTTTCCATTTCTTTAAGGACTATATCGTGGTGCTTTTTGGTGTCCGCCTTTTTGGTTATGATTTTAAACTGCATTTTCACGGGGCTTATTTTAAGGTAAGAAACAAAGGAGTAAATAATACTTCTTTGCTCTCTTGCGCTCCTTAACAGAAAGTTTATGGGTAAAACCTCTATTACCTTTATGTAACGTTTGTCTTTGGTATATATTATTCCGTTTTCTATTTTCTCTATCGGCAGATATTCGGAAACAGAGGTTTTCCTGTCACCCCCGATTTTTAAAACCCGTCTGTTTTTAAGGAACTTTAAAAAGCCGAAAATAAAGGACGAAAGGCTCTCGCCGTTAATGCCTATAAGCCCCAAAACGCCGAGCGGCAGGGCGGTAAGGCAGAGAATAATTATCTTAGCCGTAAGCCCTATATGCAGCTTTAAAACGGGAAAGCCCGCCAAAAAAGCTAAAACCGCCGCCTCAAGCGCATTTCTGAACTTAACGAGTCCGCCGAATAAAGTGCCGCTCTGAATAAAGTCAGGCGGAATAATATATACCTTGTTCTCATTCCTTTCGCTCATTTGTGTTCCTTTCCGCCCCTCTGCCGCAGTTTATCTGAAAAAGGCACATTGCCGCAACACCGATAAACCCGCCCGTCCACAGTGAAACCAAAGATACAATTAACAACTTCATTTTAAATACCTCCGCTTAAATATAACATTAAATTTTCAAGGTAATTATCTGCCAGCGTCCTTTGTTCTTCGTTCAGATTAAAAACGCTCTCTGCAAAATAATCTTCCCCGTTATAAAATACGGTATACACCGTCACTTTTTCTTCAGCCGTAATAATATTTTCCGTTTCTTCGCCCGTTTCGGCGTTTACCACGGTTACTGCTGTCTCTATTGTTCTTGTTTCTTCCGTTTTTTCATAGCGGTAAATATTATCTGCGGTTTTTACTGTTCTTTCAAAATCCGGCAGGGATATATATTTGTAATCCTTTTCCTTTGCCGCGCAATATTGTGAGATTATAAGCGCCGCGGTATATTCCGTTTCCGACGGTTGTGGGTAAATTATTTCCGATTTTATACCATCTGTTTTATCCTTTTTTATTTCTTCGGATATTTTTTTAAGGTTTTCCCCGAACACCGTATTTATAACGCCGGTCGCAGCCTGTATATTTTCCGTAACCGCCGCGGGGTTATTGAGGTCGGGACTGTCCGTGCCGCCGAATATTAAGGACGGCAGCATACTTACTATAACGGCAGGCAAAAGCAGAATAACCGTAAGTCCTATTATTACCGCCGCAATAAGTCTGCGGTTTTCAAAGGCGAATGCCGCAGCCGCACCGACAGCTCCGCCCACTGCGCCGCCTTTGGCAGCGGCGGCAATGGCTTTTCCTGTTTTAACAGCGCCTCTTACAGCGTTGGCGGCGCTGAGAGCATTGCCGAGCGCATTATTTCCGTTTTCTGCCATTACTGCCTGTCCTTTCTTTTAGGGGCTTTGGGTATTCGTTTTTCCACCGTATCGCCGCGGTTTACATATCCGTCCGAATGGACGAACGGCTTTTGAACTATGGTATTCTCTGCATACTGCTTATACCAAGCCGTACCGTCTGCGGCGGTGACGGTTAAATAATTATCCTCTGGTGCGGAGTATTTATCCGCGCTGTACATAGCGAATTTTATGCCCTGCGGATTACTGTCGGATATTTCCGTGCCGGTTATCCGCCCGCCGCCTATCTCCACATTATTAAAAGACGGTACATCCTCCGCATTTTCTCCAAGCGCCGTAAATCCTAAGTACGACATAAGTGCGGCGCCCGCATTTTCACCGGATATTGTACCGACCGTCCCAATATCTCCGTTAGCGATATTTCCTATTACCCTGTTTGCAAAGCCGCCGCCCTTTGCAAGCGATGAATCGAATATCTTTCCGCCGATACCGCCATTTTTTGTACCGTTTGCGTTTTTAACCGCATTGCCTGTTATACCTCTGCTGACTATACCCGAAAGCCCGCCTTTAAATGCGGCGGTATTGACCGATGTACCGTTGGATCTTCCTGCCGAAACACTCTTACCGCCGCCCCTAAATGTGCTGCCGATGCTTTTAGCGGTAATAAGAACCTCGGCTAACATAGACCCGCCCGTATGCCCGACATTTATTCCGAGTGAGGACATAAAGCTGTCAATCTTCTGCGATACCTTTAGGAATGCGACCGCGCAGAGAAACCAGACAAAAATGTTTCCTGTAACGCCCTCTCTGCCTATGCGGGTGACTTCATTCTGTACCTCGTTTTCGGTAAGGGCAAAGACCGATACGGAGAATATACCAACAAGAACCACCGCAGATATTATAAACCTAAAATACTTTTTCATATAGCCCCTCCGTCACACAGCCAGCGGGTTTGCGAGAAACGCGCCGACCATACTTGTAAACACTCTTAAACACCATGCGTTCATAATAAGCAAAAACACCTGTCCGCCGAGCATACGGCACCAAGCGGCGAAAATATTACCCGTAGCTTTGGATGCACCCATAGCGAAAGCCACGGGTGCCGTAAACACAAGCACTCCGAGCAGTACATATCTTTCAGCCGCCTCAAACAGCAGCTTTATATAGTTCCAGGCGAGTATAAGCAGAATAACAAGACCTATAACGGTCACCGCCCCGTTGCAGCACACACCGAGAATGGTAAGCAGCACCGAATTGAAGTTTTCAAAATTAAGCGGCGGCAGCTCGGAGTTAAGTATCCATTTATACGGCGTACCGCCTATTTTAAGTATAAGGTCAACTATTTCATCCGCGAAATATACAAGCAGAATAAACAACGCCGAGCGCAGGGTGAGTTTAAGCGGATCTTCCGCCTCGCTGCCGAGCGGCGCGCCGAAGTTTTTAAAAAGATGCCACACAAGGTTTAACAGAATAAGACCGATGCCGAGAGCCACAAACACCTTATACATAGTCTCGGCAGCAGGGAAATATCTTTTAAAGGTTGACATATTGCAGCCCAGCGCTCCGAGTACCGACGAGTTTATTAAATCAAGAAATTTCATTACCTGTTCTGCAAACCATTCAACAATTCCGTCCAATATTCCCATTATTTCACCCGCTTATCCGTTCCAGCGGCCGTCTGCGAAAAACGGCGTGATATATGCCATAATAAAGCCGAGGCCGTTTAGTATTACCCAAGTCACAATAATCCTTTTAAGCCACGCACGCGATTCCGTTACGGTTCTGTCCGACTTTGAAAAGTTGAGCATAAGCAGCGCGATAGCCGCCGTGACAATTCCCGCTATTGTTGAGATAGCGAGTATATGGTTATATACATCTTTCATTATTTCCTCTGCCTTTTGCCATACCGTAACGCCCGCGGCGCACGCGTTAAGCGAGAAACACGCCGTAAGCGTTACGCATAAAAATGACAGAAAAAGCAGTCGCCCGACATTGATGTGCTTACATCTGCCGGGCATATCCTTACATATTCTTTTTTTCACTTAATTACCTCCGTTTTTTCCGCAACAAAAAAGCACCATCCGTAAAGATGATGCCGTTGCTGTTTTCTCGTGATACTTTTTTGAGCATACTCATTTTAACATATGGCTTTTTACATTTCAATAGCAAATCAGTGCCAATGTTGTGCCATATTTTTTTTAAAAGGAAATCCAAGATAAAAGTTGCCTTGAATTTCCTTTTTATCAAACGCATTCTACATAATGATGCAATTTTATAAGTTCATCAGAAATCAGTTGAAAATGTTTGCTGCTATCCTCCGCAAATTTTCTGATTGACTCCGTCTTTCCGATTTGTCTGGGTCCCTTTACTATAAGAGGTTTTCTGTCTTCGGTATTCTTCCAATTCATCAAATATGTGTCTATTTTTCTTTTCAGATACATCAAGTTTACCTCCGAAGAGTATTTGTTAATTCTATTATACACAAATTTATGCGAATATACAATTTTAAAATACACTTTTTTGAGCGAATATTTTCTGCATTATATCACTAATTTGAGCAATTAACTTTGTTTCATATTGCTTTTGCTACTCATAATATCGTCATCGGCAGATATTAAAGTTAGATTTATTCAAATAACAAATACATTTTTTAATTAAAAGCTTTATAAATATAATTTCGCTTTAATAGTCAGATAAGGATAATTATAAATTGAATGAAAAACCGCTGTTGTATAGCCTGCCGTACTATGTTAAAATCATTTTTGTGAAGGAGAAAAGCACGCGGCATATAACAACAAAGAAAAGGATAACAGCTGATATATCAATCAAAGCAAATTGAGATATTTGAACACAGAAAACGCACCTGCCAAAGCTTGTGCACAACCGGAGTTACATCATAGGATTTTCAAGCAGGTCTTCAATATCGCAACCAAGAACACGGGATAGCTTGTAAAGTGTTTGTGCCTGTGCCTTAT
>ERZ857998.147-NODE-147-length-106206-cov-10.796177_pt1 | contig 106206 bp, 102 predicted proteins | sample MGYA00519954_ERZ857998 | MGnify/ENA primary metagenome ERZ857998 (study PRJEB31778, sample SAMEA3449424) | human gut metagenome | biome: human gut; feature: human-associated habitat; material: faeces | place: United Kingdom | collected 2010/2012 ...
GATGAATATTTTAACTGTGTTATATGTCCTGAAAACCAAGTGCTGAGCTACGCTACAACCAATCGAGAAGGTTACCGAGAGTTTAAGAGTAAAGGCTACATTTGCGAAAACTGTCCGTCAAGGCATTTATGCACCGAAAACCAAAAATTTGAAAAAACCGTCACCAAGCATATATGGTCAGATTACCTTGAAACGGTAGAAGACATCAGGCATACGCCAGAGTACAAGGCTTTGTACGAACGACGAAAAGAGACAATTGAACGAGTATTCGCAGACGCGAAAGAAAAATACGCTATGCGATATACTCCATACCGAGGCTTATCCCAAGTTACAAATTGGGTTAGGCTTAAATTTGCTGCAATGAATTTAAAAAAGTATGCACTGCATAGGTGGAAAAGGTCTCACCAATACAGTGCTTTAATTAGGCTATATACATTTTTTGCTAAAACAAAACTCATAACCCTAAATCTCGCTTGAAATTTAGGGTTATTCGACAGACTGAATCGCCGTCCGTAAGGACAGCGATTTTCAAAAACTTATTAAATTAAATTACTCGGTATCAGGCAGTTCTCAGCGTCTATCGGAATCGGTTCTTCGCACATACAAATAATACCGCCGTTTCCTCGGTTCAAGCTTGCCTTATCAATAACAGCATATTTTTTAACCTCTTTGTTATTCGGGTTTGCGGATTTTTTGATTTCAAGAGGATGAATAATATTATTTTCCTCAACAAAGACATCAATTTCCTTTGCGTTTGAATCACGGTAATAGGTTATATTGGATTTTGCCTTTCCGTAGGAATAATTTTTAACAAGCTCCATTACAACATAGTTTTCATAAAAATGACCGCTTGCTGCCCCCTGCATAAGAGTTGCGGGGGTAAGCCACATTGAAAGATAAGCGCACAGTCCCGTATCACAAAAATACAGCTTCGGTGTTTTTGTTAAGCGCTTCAAAGCGTTATTGGAATACGGCTCAAGCAGATATATTATTCCCAAGCCCTGTAAAACCTTTATCCAAGTTTTTGCCGTAGGCTGCGATATATCCGCCGCCTCTGCCAAGTTAGCGTAATTAACCTGCTCCGATACCAAAGCGGCGCAGGCGTTCATAAATTTTCTGAACCTGACAGTATCTGTGATGCCGCCTTCCTCGGCTATATCCCGCATTAAATAGGTTTCGAGATAAGAGTTGAAATACTCGGAGCGCAGTTCATCGTCAACTCCCAATACCTGCGGCATACCGCCCTCCCAAATATGATTAAAAACCGAAATAACATCATTTTTCGGGACCTGTTTCTGACGATTTTGTAATGTTTCAAGTGAAAAATCAAGCTCCGTATCAAAGGTTATTCCGTTTTTTTCTCTTTGCGAAAGGCTGTATAATTCCAATATACACAATCTTCCCGCAAGGGTATCTTTAATTTTTTTCATCATTTTATACTGCTGCGATCCCGTAAGCCAAAACAGCCCTTTATCTTCGCTTTCATCACACATAATTTTTATTTGTTCAAAAAGCTCAGGCGCTTTCTGAACCTCGTCAATCAAAATCGGCGGTTTGTAGGTTTGGAAAAACAACACGGGATCTCTTTTAGCCAAATCTCTTACTACAGCGTTATCAAGCGTAACATAGGTTCTGTTTGAACCCTCTGCCAAATGCTTCATCATTGTAGTTTTACCTACCTGCCTTGCTCCTGTTACGAGAATCGCCTTAAAAAAGCCGTTCATCTTTATAAATTTTCTTTCAAGCTCTCGTGTAATGTATTCCATTTCTATACCTCGTTTTTATGATAATCTAAACTACGGTTTATTTTATCATAATTTTTTATCGCTGTCAATACACTGTTCCGTATTATTATTACACCGTATCCTTTTCATAGCATAGGTTCGGATAAATATAATAATACTTTTGTTTTTAGGGTTACTCCGGCTTATTCTCATCACCTCGGCGAGCCTCGCCTTTATTTATCTGCATAAGCGCCATAACGCAAACCCCTATAAAGCCGCCGGATACTAAACCGATTAAAAATCCCAACATATTTTCACTCCTTGCCTGATATTTTCAATTCATTTTCTATTTCAACTATTCTTTGACCTACGGAATATACCACCGTAACCGTTACGCCGTTTCCGGCTTGTTTATATAATTGATTATCCGAATTTACCTCCGCCGCTTTATCAAACATACTGTCTGTAAAGCCTTGCAGCCTCCAACATTCCCTCGGCGTTAAGCGGCGGATTCTGCCGCAGCCGAAAAACGGGATATTTTCATTGCATAATGCTAAAAGCAAATTATTATCGCAGTTTGGAACACCGTTTTTTGCAGGTCTTGCTTTTTCGCACGAACTGCAAGCGCAAAGATAAACGCCGTTTCTGTCCTGCGTCGTAACGCAAAAGGAAGGTTCTCCGCATTCCTTAAATCTTCTGCCGTTTTGTCTTTTCTTTTCCCGTTCGGGGGTCAGCACGGCGCGGCAGCCGTAAAATACGCCGCAGGAAGAACCGAACCTGTTAACGCTGGACTTTCGATAAGACGCCATAATGCACTTCACATTATCTCTGAGTTTCGGATTTCCCTTACGAAATTCAATAAACGATATGCAGTTTTCACGATCGTGGCATTGATTGCAAAGACATAGAACGCCGCTGTTATCTCCGCCTCTGTTGGTTACTCCGGCTGAATATCTTGCCTTTATACAACGGGCATTTTCCGTGAGCTGCGGTTTTTCTCTCGTAAGGTCAATAAAATAAAGACCTGTTTTACCGCCGAATCCTCCGGCGCTTGCGGTAAGAGTAATTCCTATACCGTTAGGGTCGTAGACGCGGCTGCCCTGATTCCCACCTATGAGCCTGATAACAGCCTTGCTGTTGCCGCACTCGACAGGAAATACTTTTCGTCCGTTTCCGGTTCTAAAATGTCTGTAAGCGACAATGTAAACTCGCTCTCGGTTTTGCGGAACGCCGTGGAATTTTGAATTAAGAAGTCCGTATTCGACACTATAGCCGACTTCGGCCAACGAATAGAGAATGGTCGCAAAGTCCCATCCTCCGTGAATGGATAAGATGTTTTTAACATTTTCAAGGATAATCCATTCGGGTCGATTTTCGGGTGCTGTGCCTTTGAGCAATCTAATAATCTCAAAAAACAGTCCGCTTCGGCTTCCGCTAATCCCAGTTTGCTTACCGCTGATAGAAACGTCCTGACACGGGAATCCTCCCGTCCAGATATTGACGCGCGGCAATTCTTCGGGCTTAACCTTTGTGATGTCCTCTCCATACCATTCATCCTCCTTAATATCAAAAAATGCGGCATAACTCCGGTTGGCATACTTGTCTATTTCGCAATGCCCCTTGCACTTCATTCCGCATAGCTCAAGACCTGCCCTGAAACCTCCGATGCCGCTGAAAAAATCAAGGAATGTCATTTGTTCACTCATAGACATTCCTCCAAGTTAAAAGCCGTGAAACGCTCACGGACGGTTCTTAAAAAAACGGCATGCCGGCCGTTTTCTGCCAAATCCTTTTTCAACAAATATAATTTACGGGTGTTAAAAGCAGTCGCGGCATTTCCACCAAGCTTTTCTTTACACTCCATATTGTTATAGGATTTTTGCCGCAACTCCCGCTCCTTACGGCTCGCACCGGCCGTCAAGGTATGCCTGTAAACGGGAATTGCCGTATACATCAATAAACCTCCCACTCCTTACCGTATCGGTACGGATATTTTTTCTGACCCTTGCCAAACCGTATCATATTGCCGATCTGATCGACAACGGATAGATTACTTTGGTCTTTTGCCGTCATCATTACGCTGCCGGCGACTCCGGCAAGCGCAGAAATCATTGCCGCGGTAACGCTTTTTGTAACCGCCCATAAAACAAGGGCTATCGCTCCGCAGCAAAGCGAACCGACAGCCGCCTGAATCATTTGTTTTTTGCCGAATCCCTTAAAGAACTCGGCTTCGGGCTTCACACCCAACGGAATATACAGCTTATCCTCCATACAACCTCCTGTCAGGAATAATAGTAAAGTATAAGGTCTTTAATCTGCCAAATGCACTCTGCAATAACATAAAACATTACGGTGTTTACCGCCCGCTTTTTATACTGCGTTGCCTGTTCTTCCGCCGCCTCCAAACGGATAAGGCAGCAAATAAAGCGGGCGACCGCGCCTATACGGACAAGATATATAATTACCCTTGAAATATCGTCCATTGTTATCATACGGATCACCCGCTTTTCTTTAACATCTGTACCAAGCGTACAGAATGATATACATTGTTTACAACCGCGCCACCGCCGCCCGAACCTGTGGTAATAAGGAAATCCTGTAAGAATTTCGGGGTTTTAACCGCAAGCACCATACAGGCAACACCCCAAAACACGTGCATATTAAGCATTAAGCCCACTCCGAGCTTGCATAAACACAACTGAATCAGTATAGCAAGCGTAGACTGAAAGAATTTATTAAGATATGCCTTAAACACGCCCTTGTCGTTATCTATAAGACCTACGCAGGCAAGCGGAACACCTACACGGAGTATCATAATTTCCAAACCGCGCATAAGGAATTGAAAATACAGAACGAAGTAAACCACCATAAATATAAGAGCAAATATGGCTGTTACAATTCCTGCGGACGCAATTCCGGCAACCCAAGCCTCCCATCCGGCAGAGGTGGCGTCACCGATTGCCGCCATAAGCTGCGTTGTCATATCTGTTATAATATCCGCAAGCCAACCGTACAGTGTGGGAAAGGAAACCGCCACCGCCATAGCCTTAAAAAAATTCGTAAGCAATGCAACAGGCTCTTCGTCGGCGTCACCGTCCGTCCATAGCACATAGGCCTCAAAGCCTTTTTTAAGAAATTTCAACACTATTAAAGAAACTCCGAAGCCGAAAATAATATTATAAAGCTTACCGAACATTTGAACCCCCGAAACCATTGACATATACTTTTCCGCATATAGGGACAGCGGTAAAATTCCGTCAATCATTTGATCTATAAACGGAAGACAACCGTTAAGAATTGCAACAATTAGTATGACAATAATATATGCCAAGCACTATCCACCTCCTTATTCGCAGGCAGGGGCGGTTTTGCCCCCCGACTTAATCTCATTATTGCGCCGTTTGCGGTTCGGCAGTATTTTTTAGAGCTTCCGAATATGCGGTGATAGCCGCGTCTGACATACGCTTACGCAAATCAGCCGAAAGCGGATAACAAATTTCCTTAAACTCATTTTTTACATTTCTTCTTGCGGGCAGCGACATAAACAAACCGTTTTTGCCCTCAATAATGCGAACATTTTTGATTACAAGACTGTCCTTACCGTCCTCCAAAATAATATTGGTTGCGGCTTTGAGCATATCGTTTCTGTTTTCAAATATACGGGATACCTCTGCTTTGATTTTCATTTATACATTTCCTCCTTTAAGCGTAATAACCGAGTATAAGATTAAGCAGGGCCGATCCGAGTACCGCGCCGACGCAAGACACAACCGCCACAACAATTCGGTTATTCCATTTCTTTTGGTCTACTTCGTCCGCCGCCGCACGGCGAATACAAAAATAAATAATCAGCATACCGGCAACAACGGGCGCTAAAACCATAAGCCAAGTTGTTAAATCTCCGATCAGCTTTTCTGTCCCCTCAACAATTTTGCTGTCCTGAAGATTACCGGCGGCAAATGCCGTAACAGTATTTATAAGCATTATAAAAATACAGCACACTGCAACGGCGGCGGCCTTACAGCACCGTTTTCGCCTTTCAAAAATCAGTTTGTTTGTGTTTTTCATATATAACCTCCGTAAAAATGTTTTAATCGTCATTCATACCGGGTATGGCTCCGGGGGATTTTTGTTCCGCAAGTCGGCGCATAATGTCCTTTTGGTAATACACCCAAATGTTCCAAAGGACTATTTCCTGCTTTGTATCGGTAATAATCGGGCGTTTATTTTCCCGTTCTCTGCGAACACGGCGGTTGTGTTCTTCATCACCCAATCCGAGCATTTTATTAAAATTCCATAACGACAAATCGGGAGCATACATAACGGCGGGATGATTGCGGCTTGTAACAATCTGAAAAGGCCTTTTAATTCTGCGAACCTCGTCGGTATTGAGCAGTTTCCGCTCGGTAAGGTTTATACTGTGTGATGACGAAGGCATAGTAAACCTCGCGTTGCTTGCCGACAGCTGATAGCTTGATGTGGTGTATGTGCCGAGCTTGTCCGATACCTCCCGTAAGGTTTCGGGATCGTCTGCCTGCAAATATACCCAAGTCTGACAGTTGGATTTAATTGTATCGGAAACATTTTGATCGTATTTCTCTTTTAATTGGCTGAAGCTTTGAATAAAGAGCGAATAACGCATACCCCGCCCTGCCGCTACGGTAAGCTTATTTGTCATATCCGAAATAGGCGTAAAATTACCGTATTCGTCAAGTACAAAATTAACGCGGCGTTTCAGTCTGCCGCCGCGTTTATCCGCCGCCTCCGCAAGCATTTCATACTGCTGTGAAACAATAAGCGACGCTATCGGATAAAATGTTGTCTTTTCGTCGGGCAAAATAATAAACAGCGCTTGCTTTTTCGTTCCGGCTTCCGAAAGAGAAAAATCGCTTTCGTGGGTGACAGCATAAATTGATTTTGAAGTAAAGAGCCGCAGCGTTGTCAGAGCCGACGTATAAAAGCTGCCCCTTGTTCTTGACGGCGCAACATCCGATATTGACAGCAACGCTCTTGCAGGGTGCGCATTGGGCAGCTTTTTTACATATTCCAAAATCGGCATTTTACCGCCTATGGTTTTGCACATTTCGGAAATAAACCAATACACATTCGTCATATTTTGAAGTTCGGGCCGTTTACGGTTATCGCACACAACGCAGAGTATGGCGGCGGCAATAATCGAACACTCACCGTTAGTCCAGATTTTCTCGCCTGTGGGCTTCCCTACAAGGTTGTTAGTTAAGTCCCAAGCAAGCATTTCCGCACGGTCTGTATCGTCGCATTCTACTGCTTCAATAATCGGCTGTAACAAATTATATCTTTGGCTTTTTGCAGGCATCTTGAAGTCAAGCGCCAATACTTCGTATCCGAGCTTTTTGAGAAAGTCGGAGCAATAGTGGTACAACTCCGCTTTTGGGTCGCTGACAACAATACTTTCTCCTGCAAGTCCCAAAGAACAAATTGACGGAATCACCAAACAGCGCGATTTGCCGCTTCGTGTCGCTCCGATACATAACAGGTGACTGTCTTCGCCGATATAGTAAATTTTATCGGCTTCACCCTCTTGCTTTTTACCGATTACAATACCGCCGCGCGTGTAATCGGGAATATTGGGACTGAAAAATTTTTCGGCGGTTCCCGTGCCTTCATCTTTTGCGCTCCTTTCGGTTTTCATAAAATCAATATCTTCGTAAGCCGTGTCTATAAGCCTTTTAATTTCATTGTCGTGCGGGTTTAAGACATAGCTTTCAAAAGCTCTGTTTTTTTCTGCGTCCGTAAGCCACCTTGCAGAGCCGTGCTGAAACTGTCCTACTGCCTTCGGTGTTTTTATATCGGGGGTTATCTCATCTAAATCCGATTTATACGGATATAAATTTGCGGTAAAGAAAAGCACCGCCGCCAAAAGAAAAAAGCCTTGTATTAAGATAAACAGCGTTAAATGCTGTTTGCTTGATACAAGACTTTGAAAGCATACCGTAATCGGCAGAAATTTAAGCGTTGCGACATTTCGGGTAAGCAAACGGTGTATAGCGGTTGAAAAGAACAGGTTAAACAAGCCGCTCAATAAGAAAATTACGGTGAAAAGTATCAGTTTCGGTTTGATTTTCAATGCTATATCACCTCGCTATAATTCAAGCTCGTCCGGTTCAATATCCGATACGAGCAATTCCAAATCGTTAAAATTCGGTGTGTTTTCAGGTTGCCGTAACAATTCAGATAAATCGGCGGTTTCATCTTTTTTAATAAGATTGTTCTTTTCTAAAATATCTGCAACAGCATTGCTTAAAGCACCGTCGGTAAAGCAAATATTACCGTCCGTTTCTTCGTTGCCGGTTTTTAAAACCGCTTCGTTCAAAACCTTTTCGGCTGTTTCTTTCGGCATTTCAATACCTCTTTTATCCCTCCCGATAATACAGTAAATACCCTGACCGATTTCAACGCAGGTTATAATATTTCCCCATATATCGGGATTCGGGCGTCCGTCACGCATTTTCCGTCACCTCCGTATAATGTTTTTATTTATCAATAAGCACATTTATAATGCTTCTGACTTTGTTTAAATCTTCACTTTCATTCTCATAGCTTATTCCGTCCGACGAATCCAAAGAACAGACATAATTGCGACCGCGGTAAATTTCAAGAGGTTCGCAAGGCGTTTCGTGTTCAATCGGCGTCAGTCCCTCGGAATAAAGAAGTTCAAGGAATTGCCCGTAAATCTCGCTGTCGTTAAATATCATATATTCCCACCTCGCATATTCTTTTTTAAATCATACCAAAAGCAGCTGCCGTCCTTTCGTTTTGGAAACATACAGGACGGCAGGTTTGTGTTCAGTGTATACGGACAACCATAGCAAGGGTGGTCTTTAGGGTAACGGTACGGCGGCGCGGGTCTTATCCGCAAGCCGTAAAAACGGTTTAATTTTCCGAAATTAAAATATTTATCCATTTTATTTTTCCTTTCTTCGGGCGTTTGCCCTCAAAATAAAACAGAGATACGGATTATTACAATTCCATACCTCTGTCCTTATGTCGTAAATACCATTCTTTTTTAGCTGCTTTTGAAAGCTCCGTACCGAAAGCCTTTACTTTAATATCGCAGTCCTCGTCGGTATCTATTATACTTTGTTCAAGCATTATCAGTATTTCGCAAAGCAATTCTTCGGCATAATAGGCTTTTTTAGCCTTGGTATATTCGGCATAGCCTATTTGTCTGTCCTTATCAAGCATTGATTTAACGGCTCTTAAAATCTTGTTTGCTATAAGTCGGTCGGCTTCCTCTATGGCATTTTTGCGGTGTGCCGAAATGTTATCGGGGTTGGTATCGTACAGCATCGCAAGCCGTGTTTTGCTCTCGGCATATTCGTCTACACGGATGTTAATATAATTATTCTGCTCTTTAAGCTTTTCAACCAGTGCGTCAACCTGTTTTTTTAATTCCTCCGGCAGCAGTTTATAATACAGGCGTCCCTTTTTCGGCGTTTTTTCTTTTAATTCAAAAAGTAAAGGAATAAAAGCCTCAATATCTTCTTTACGCATCAAGCCGTCAAGTGCTTTAATATCCTCGGCCTCGTCAATCCTGCCGAACCTTTTTTGAAAGCGCTTATACTTTTCGGGTTCAAGCTCAGTTATATATTTTTCAAAAGCCTTTACGGTTTTGTCGGTTATATCGGAGAGTGCCGTTTTTGCATTATCCTTATCTGCAAGATATAGCCTGATTTTATCTGCAAAGGTATCCTTAATTAACTGTATCCGAATACTCTTCGGAATTTCCGGTGAAACATACTGCTTCGTAATACTTTGATTTTTATCCCAAAATACAATATGGATATGCGGATGACTTCTTTCATTATGATGAGCCGCCGCCCATTGCAGATTATGCGGCAAAATACTGTTTTTCTCTGCAAGTGTTTTTATATGCTCCTCAATATATTCCTGCCAAGCCTTATGATTTGTTAATCCGAGTTCGCTTGCCGTTTCGGGTGCAAATGAGATAATTCCCCTGAAAATGTTAATGCGGCGGTAAGACATTCCCCGTACCGTCCTCGCTATATCCTTCCAGCTTTCAAATTCCGTAAGTCCCTTCTCCGGTTCGATACAGCCAAACAGCCCGTGCCGCATATTCTCATTTTTAGATACGCCGGGACGGGTAGCAATATATCTTATGTGTTCATAGTTTAATTTCGGCGTATTCGCTTCGGTAGGGTTTTTATGCCTTTGCTTATATACGAGTATCGACACTGTTTATCCCGCCTTTAATAGCTTTTATTGCTTTTTTCATTTCTTCGTCATCCGCAAACGCGGCAACTGCGTCGGCATTTTTTTGATTAGCGTAAGCAAGCGCGCGTTTTCTTGCTGCCGACTCTATTTTTTCAAACGATGAATAAAGATCACGGTCAATAAGCTCCGACATAATTGTAATGTTTGTATAATATCCGGCGGCAGATATAATCGTAAGGCGGTTTATAAGTCCGGCAAGACGGTTACCGAGCTTCTTTATTTGCAAAGACAGCTCCTGCTCAATAATTCTGCTTATAAGGTCAATATTATCCTCATAGCTTTTAACGGCAAGACCTTTATCAATAAATCGACGAATTTCCTTTGACATATCCGTATGGTTTTTAGCTGCAAGAAGCTTTAGGGACTCTACGGTGTCGGTCGGTAAATGGAGCGATATGCGCTCCGTTTTAACCGTTTGCTTTTGAATCATCATCCGTTCCTCCGAGTATAATATTGCTCTCCACCTCATTACCCCAAACATCCCAGCCTGCCGATTTTTGCCGTGCAAACAACTCAATACGCGGCAGATCTCCCATAAGCCGCACTATACGCCGTCGGGCTTCATCAGGCTTTTTACTGTGTTCCTCTATATGCGATACAATTACCTGATGAACATTTTTAGCCATTCTTTTCGGTTTTCCTTTGGTGGCTAAAACACAAAATTCGGCATTAGTCCTCGTCCAGTAGCCCATACCCCAAAACAGCGAATCGGATTTTCGGTTTTGCTTTATCCAAACAAACGCGATTGTTTTAAATTTAAAGCCCCAAGCAGATAATACGGAAAGGCTCTCTTTTAAAAGAGGAAAAATAATCCACATAAACAACGCACAGTCTTTATCCGCAAGTTCTGATACGGGTAAGGCTTGTATTTTCTCGATGGTCATTGTGGGATAATGACTTTCTGCCGACCGTCCGGCTCCTTTCTTTGAATAAACTCTGTAATGCCACGGTGGGTCGGCATAAATTATGCCGTACTTTTTCATTATAAAATCACTCCTTATTGCGGTATGACAAAAATCATACCTTAAAGATTGAAATCATACCTAATCAAACGCTGTTGAAAACTCTGTTTTCAAGCTGTAAAAGCACCGTCTGTATGACGGTTATTCCTGCCTTGCCCAAAACCGTATGCTTTGCCGACGGTTTTAAGGCTCGGCGCGCCCAAAGGGGCGGCTTTTTGATGATAAAAAAAATCACAATTCCAAATCTTCCTTTTCATCACCTCCCTGCAAGCCGTATTTTTCAAAATCCATCGTCATCTCAATTTCACGCTGTCTGTCAAGATCAGTCGGTGTTTTGCCCTTTCTGATTTCGGTTAAATCGGTATTAAAATCGTTAAGGCGCGGCGTGTGCAATGCACATTTATAGCCTTTTTCGGAGTAGGCTTTTATAGCCCTTTCGGCGGCAAGCTGCCCCCAATTCGCAAGCTCACCCTTTTGATTTCGAGCAAGATAATCATTATCGAGGGCAAACACAAGCTTTTTAATTTCGGGATGCCATTCAAGATAACGGTCGAGGGCTGCCATACTCAGACAACCGACAGAAAGCCTGTGGTCTTGTCTCCAATCCGTATTACCGAACATTTTTGTAAGCGTTGCGTGGCTCATAAGGTCTATCGGAGCCTCTGTAATAATTGCCAAATCACTTTTGCCCTCAACAAAAAACGGATAACTCTTATCCGAGTTATCCGCGTCACGCTTATACTTACTATTAGGGTAGGTGGAACGCATTGAACAATACCTTGCCGTTCCGTCACGGTCATAGCCGACAAACACGGCGTTACTGAATTCAGCCTCCTGATACACCTTCTTTTCATTCATAAGAGCCGATACTATTTGAGAATCAACACCCCTTACAGACACTAAATACCAATATACCCGTTTGAAATTTTGCGCTTTATCGGGCAGCGTCACGATCCGATGCGGTTCAGGCGCATACGCCTTTTGCTCGGCTTGATAAATAACATAATCCTCATTCAAAAGCTTTCCGACAGCCTCTCCGAACGGCATACCTTCTTGGTGCATCACAAAACTGATTGCTCCGCCTTCTTTATGCCTTTCATCAGAAGTGTGATGATAAAAACAGTTTTCATTCGGAAAGATATACAGCCCACCGCTTTTCTTTAGGTGTATAGCGTTTTTACCGCCTTTTTCTGTTTCATACCCATATTGTTTTGCAAGCATAAGAAGATCCACGCTGTTTGCCTTTTTTATTTCCTCATCCGTAAAATGACGGTAGGTTACTCCGCTTTGTCGCAACTATATCACCTCACAGTTCTTCCTCGGCGGCTTCTTGCTCCTCAAACATATCAGGTTCAGGGGTATGGTCAATGTGAAATTTATCTTCTTCGGGTACCAGACGGAGCGTAAGCCCTGTTTCCCATACAACCTCTATCTGCCCAATATCATCAATGTGCTGAATAACGCCCTTTGTACCGGGCGGTAGGTCATTTTTACGCAATTCATCACTTAATTCATCCAACACAACTCTCGATCCTACAGCGTACATATGCCTTGCACGTTCTCCGAGTGACGAACTGTATGAGCCTGTGGGTTTCAAGCTGCCGTCCTCGGTATAATTTTCAGGCTGTGCAACGGGTGTATGCCAACCGAAAAGGCTACCGCAATACATCGCTTCTTCCATAGCCTTTGTAATACCCAGCCCTGCATTGAGCATATCGGCAAGTTGACGGTTTTTTGCGGTATCGGTAGTAGAGTTGTTTGCAGGGTAATATCCGCTTTCTTCAGCGTGAATAACAATCAATTCTCCGGTGGTTTTTACTACGCTGTAGCAATAAGACGGCCAACGCTTATTATCCCTTTGCGGAAAATATTTCGCATTGTTTTCTTCCATACGCTCGGCAAATTCGCAAATATGCCACGTGTGTCCCTGACTTTGAAAATGGTAGTCATCTACATAATGGCAGGGCTTTTCAACCACTTCGCCATCATCACGGACAATCACCAGCGTTCCACCGTCAGGAAGTGAAAAAAGATTGTTATAGCAACTGTCTATAAAGCGTATTACTTTTTCATCAGAGTTCGGCATCTAAATTTTCCTCCGTTTCATCAGTAAATACATTTTCGTCATTAACTGCTGTGTTTGTTACACAATTTTCAGGCGCAACATAAACCCAATATCCTTTTTCGTCCATCTCAACATCTTCAATATTGTCTTGGTCTAAAAGCATATCTACAAACAGCTTATTATCAAAATTATCGACAATCCCTGTAGAATCTTCAAACGCATCATATGGAATAAAATACTTTCCGTCTTTTTGTTCGGAAAATATCTTCATCAGGTAGTTTTCTATTTCGTTTACCATATTCATTACGAAACTTTTAAGTGATGGGCAAACGCTGAAAGCATTAAGCACTCTGTCCCAATCGTTGTTTGCAGAGATTGGATTTTGCAAAACTGCATCGGGATATACGGCGTGTTCGGCTGCATAAGCTTTGATTTTTTCTACCAATTCATCATCCATTTCAAAGCCCTCAACCAACTTGCCGTCTGCACCGAAGCACAGAGCCTCATTGATAATAAAATCGTAAAGTTCTGCATTTACCCATTTGTTATTCATATCATCCGTGCAGACTAAATTTCCTTTTTCATCAAAGGCTACGGTCATATCGTCCATTTTCATAGCACGGAATAATCTGTCAAGGGTATTAAGTTCTTCGTCCCTGCGGTCTGCAACGCTGTCATCATACATCTTTTCTTCAAATGCTTTTTGCTTTGGGACAAGCACTTCCATAAGCTCCTCACGGTATTCCATATCACAGATGCGGTCAATAAAAATACCAAAGGTATTAAGGACTTCCTCTCCGTAAGGGGTAAATACCCTTAAATCTACAAATCGTCCCTGATCGCAAATAAAGGCTGCAACTTCATTTACACCGTGTAGTTCCTTTCTTTCATCATCAGATACACCTATAAGGTGCGGATAATTTGATATTCGGCTCATTTTTATACCTCCAAATCTTGTTCGTTATCTTCTGTATTATCAAAGTCATATTCCGCATAAAACTCTCGCAAGTCAAATCCGGCTTTTGTGATTTCTTCATCACTCATTCCGAGTGTGGTGTGCAAATGCTCATAAAGCTCTGCACCTCGGTAATCATTTGCAACTGACATAAGCGCTTTATCCAAAATCAAGCGTAATCGGTCATCGGGAATACCTTTCAACTGTTCACCTGTTCCCAAGCTCTCATATTCGGAATCCTCCATATTGAGACAGTTATAAACCTTTTCAATTTCACTTGACATATTGGCATATCCGTGTTCAATTACGGCTGTTTCTTCTATATAACCGTAATCTAAATTTGCGGAAGATATTTCGCCGCGCTTATAATCCTCTCTCAAAAGATTAAAGCCTTTTTGCTTTGCATACCCTTTATAATCCATATTTCCGTGCAATACTTCGTTGCCGATAATAGCATAAAGGGTTACTTTATCGGCGGCAACTGCTATCATTCGCATACTGTTCCGTTCTTTGTGCAAATTACAGGCAAATAGCACATAGGCGTTTTCGCCGTCATATTTCATTATCCAATTCCTCCGTGTCTTCAAGATAATCGTGTATATCCAAATCGTTATCATCCGTATATTGCAGATTTTCAACAATGGATTCAAAACCCTGTGGCATATAGTCTTTAATACTATTTTGAATATCTCTTATTGCACCCAAAAAGCCCCAACAGCTATCGGTTTCCACATCACCCTCGAACAACTGAAAGCCGTAGCATTGTCCCGTAAGGTAATAGTCGTAGGTTTCAACCTCGCCGTTCATAACAGTTCTTGCCTTGTTTATGGTTTCGGGGGTTACTTTTCCGTATTCTTTTTTAATACAGTCTGCATCTGCATATATCCATCCAACCTGACCTGAATCCCAAGGACAGGAAAAGCCTGTTGTATTCATCGTGATACCGCTATGATCGTAAAGATAAAGCGGTAATATCACGAACTTGCCCGATTGCTCCAATAACTGCAATAACTCTTTGTGTTCCAAAGCAGACAGACAATCATCCAAAAACCAATCGGGTACTTCTTTTCCTTTCAGGCTTGCAGGGTAGGATGATGACTTGCTCCATTCATTACCGCCAAACCATTTTTCATACAGCACCCATTCGTGTGCCGATCTGTCATATTCCAATTTTGCAGTTTCGGCCTTGCCGGACTTGATAAAATCATAAATCGGCTTTCCGTATTGTGATGAGGGATATGAGGAATACATTTCAAACAGCTTTTTCTGTAAAAAATCTCTCGGCTCATCATAATCGTGTTCGTCACCTAAATTGTACCTACTATGCCAACAGACCATTTTACCCAGATTATCATAATCGGTACGGGGGTTAAGCGGCATATCATCATCAACAACAAACAGCGTGTAAGGCTTCATTGTTGCTACCATTGGCATAATTTATCACCTCCAATAAATTAAGGGCGCTGATCTTCACCAGCGCCCTTTGGGTTATACTTCCTCTCCGACAGATACCGCTACAGGCTCAAATTCGGAGTTTTCATTATCACCGTTTTCGCTATCATCAATAACGGTATCTTCATCACCTTTACCAAGTTCAAGCTCGGTATCAATTTCGGTCAGCTTTGCACTTTTTTCCGCAAGTTCCGCCTCATAAATAAAGGGCTGTCCGTATTCGCCCTTTGCTGTTTCAAGCTGCCTTTCAAGGTTGGCTAAATCTTTGTTTTCTTTAGCAAGCAAGTTTGGGATACCGTCAACGGCATTTCCAATTCTTGTGATGTTACCTATATCGGAATCACCCAAGCCAAAATCATAATTAAGGTTGCCCTTAATGTTAAGGTAAACACCGTTAGATTTCTGCACATCCCTCACTAATTGTAGTTTAAGACCTCTAAACTCACCGACATCCATAATTTCAAAATCCTTGTCTGCAATCTCTCTTGAAACCACAAGCAAGAACTCTCCGGCTTTGGTGCGTTCAGTAAATACCTTATCTTTCAGAACAACACTAAATTCCTGTCCGTCTGTGGCTTTCAGGGTTTCCAAGTCTGCCTGTAGCTTTTCAATCTTCCTTTTACAGTTTTCAATATCATTCGGAAAATGGTACTTAATTTTACGCTCAAGCATTGCCTGTTCGTCTTGATGGTTTCTCTGCAAAATACGAAGTTCGGAAACACGGTTTTCAAGCTCCATTTTTTCAAGAAGTTGCGGATTGTCTGTTGCTATGGCTTTGAATTGAGCCGCCGTTAATACGGTTTCGTCAATATCCTCACAAGAACGTGCAATACTCTTTGCGGTGGTGACTTGCGTAATAAAGCGTAGTTTCTGCTCCTGAATCTGCCATAAATAAGCATCAAAAGTACCCTCGGCAATATAGTGATAAATGTGGATAGCCTTATTCATATTGCCTTGCCGTAATCCGCGTCCGTCACGCTGCGTAATATCTGACGGTTTCCAAGGCACATCAAGGTGGTGCAGGGCGATTACACGGTCTTGCACATTAACACCCGTACCAAGTTTTCCGGTACTGCCAAGCAATACACGGATTTCTCCCTTTCGGGTTTTCTCAAATATTGCTTGCCGTTGCACCTCGGTTTTAGCATCGTGAATAAAGACAATTTCGCTTTCAGGCACTCCTCTTTCCATCAGTACCTTTTTAATCTCAACATAAACATTGGTAAACTGATTCGGGATAGCCTTATAAACGCCGTCAACTTGTTCCATTTGAATAATAGGCTTTTGTGCAGGGGTGGAAACATCACAGAACACAAGCTGCGTTAATCGGTCAGCCTCGGTTTCTTTCCAAACCTTATAGATTTGGTCTATGCACATATTCAGTTTACTGTTAGGATCGTTAGGTGCAGACCTGTCAATAAGGCGCGGATCAATCGCCATTTGCCGTGCTTCATTGGTGAGTTTCAGCATATTATCCTCATACGGCTTTACTTGACCGTTTCGGATAGCTTCTGCTCGTTCAATGAAGGTAGCCATTATTTTCTTTTGATGCTCGGTAGGTGTACTGCTGATAATTTCCTTTTTACCGCCGTAAATCTCCGGTCGGGGTAAATTCAGCATTTCTGCCGTCTGCACATCTGCAACCAAGCGGTAGGTTCGCATTAGTTCGGGTAGGTTATGGAACTTTGCAAACCTCTGTCGCATACGATAACCGCCACCTTCAGGAGTAATTTCCAAAGAGGAAACTACTTCGCCGTAGGTTGCCGCCCAAGAATCGAAGTCAGACAAGCCCTGTCTTTTAAGCTCGTCAGGCTCCAGATACCGCATCATTACAAACATTTCCGTCATACTGTTGGAAATGGGTGTGCCCGTTGCGAACACAACACCTCTGCCATTGTTTATTTCTTGCAGATATTGACACTTATTGAGCATATCAAATGCTCTCTGCGATGATGAAGTATTGATACCAGCAACACGGGACATTTTGGTATAAACAAAGCAGTTTTTGAACATATGGGCTTCGTCCACAAACATAAAGTCAATACCAAGCTGCTCAAAGGTTAAAAGGTCATCCTTTTTCTGTAACGCTGAAAGCCGTTCCAACCGTTCCTCTAAATTATGCTTGAATGTTACCATCTGCTTTACGGTCCAGTTTTCGCCCTTTTCTGCTTTGATACGGCCAACGGCATAGGAAATCTGCACAATCTGTTCTTCAAGTTGCTCTATCTGTCGCTTTGCAGAAATCGGAATACGCTCAAATTGGCTGTGGGCAAGGATAACTGCATCATAATCTCCCATCGCAATTCGGGAAACATAGCGGTTACGGTTCTGCGCCGTAAAATCCTGAACGGTAGAAACAAGGATATTAGCATTAGGGAAAAAGCGGTAAAACTCAGTTGCCCATTGTCCTACAAGGGGGTTCGGAACTACATAAACAGGCTTTTTGATAGCACCCAAATTTTTAAGATACATTCCGGCGGCTATCAGGGCTGCCGTTTTTCCTGCGCCTACTTCGTGGGCGGCAAGTCCTGTTCCTGAATAAATAACACGGGCAGCAAAGTTCATTTGATGGGGATGGAGTTTCATTTCTTCGCTCATACCGGGGAATATAAGGTGGCTACCGTCATATTCTCTCGGCACAACTGTATTAAATCGGCTGTTATAGATTTGCAGTAAGTCCTCTTTACGCTCGGCGTCTTTCCAAAGCCAAGCGGCAAAGGCTTCTTTGATTTGGGCTTGCTTTGCTCTCGCAACACGGGTTTCTTTCGGATTTACAACATATTTTTCCTTTCTGTTACCCTCATCATCTATATACTCAACTCTGTCCTTTACGGTGGTTATCTGCTGATTTAGGCTGTCCTCAAAGATTTCATATGCGTTTTTGCGGTGTGTACCAAAAGTTTGATACACCTTAACTGAATCACGATCATAAAACTTATTTAATACTCGCCAGACCGTTGTGTATTCCATATAGTTAAGGGTAATACACTCTTTTTCGCTGTCATTTTCACTCTCATAACGGTACTCGGACGGAGTATCAAAGGTTTCATACATAAACTGCCGATAATACTCAATCGGTATCCAAGGCGCACCGACAGGAGCGTTAATATCCGATGGAGTAAGGGGTACGGGTTGCGCTTCTTCCAATGCCCGTACATTTCGTGAAAACAGGTCGGGTTCTTTTTCCGCATAATACTCGGCATAAACCAACTTATCCTGCACGTGTCCCGAAAGATATTCCTCTGCGGTTTCCCAACCGTCCAAAATATTACCGCTATACTTTTGTGGGTTAAGGAATATTCTATCGCCCAACTCATTGATAACATCAATGGGCTGTTTTCCTGTAAGCTGCGACATATATCGAAGATCTACCCTCAACCGTGTATTAAGGGAAATATACAGAGCTTCTACTGCGGTATCGGCAGAGGTAGGGATAGTCTGGGGGTGTATGGTTGCTTTATAAAATATCTGTGCTTTTTCAAAGGTCTTTGTTCCGTCAGGGTTCTTAATCTCGTTTTCAATAGAGCGAAGTAGCGGAAACTGATCGTCATCAGAGAACACAAGGATATTTGCATTACTGCCGATAGCACCGTATTTTTTAACGAAAGCATCGTAAAGATCATTGAGTACCTTTTGCTTTTCCTTTAATTCGCTTTCATCATACTGTCCCGATTGCAAATTGATAACATCAAGTAATGCCGTTCTGATACTACATAAGCCCTTAATTCTCTCGGCTTTTTTGCCTGTGTGGGGTTGTGGTATCAGCTTGTCTTTTTCGCAATAATAGATATTATCGTCCTTAACAACAAAGGTAAAGTTTTTTATGCCGGGCGGTGCATTTTCATATTCGGGAGCTTCATCAATAGCAACCGTGTGAGTGGGTTTACGTTCCTTGTCGGGCTGTGCTGAAAACTGTGCTGATAAGTTACCTACGGCAACCCTCAACTTCTCGTTAAGATTATAGTTGTAATCATCAGGGGCTACACAAGCAGTCCCGTCCTCACGGCCATACATTTTTCTGCTGTGTTGCATTTCGCCAAGCAGCATTTCAGGATGCTCAATGAAATAGTTATTATACCGAACCCAATTTGTCTGCATACTTGCTGTTACATCAAACCACGATTCATCTTCCAAGTTCCATTCTTCAATGGGTTCTTCACGCTTTTTCAGAAAGACAATATCTGCCGTTACCTCGGTTCCGGCTACAGCCTTAAATGCGGTGTTCGGAAGTCGGATAGCGCCTATAAATTCTGCACGTGAAGCGATATACTTTCTAACCGAATCATCGTATTTATCCATTGTACCCTTTGAAGTGATAAAGGCTATGATACCGCCGGGCTTTGTAAGGTCCAGAGATTTTGCAAAAAAGTAATCGTGAATATAAAAATCGTTATCCTTATATCTCGGATCGTAAATGTGGATAGAGTTAAAAGGGATATTACCGATTATTACATCAAAGGTGTTATCCTCATACTTTGTGGTTTCGTAGCCTGTGTTTTCAATATTCGCATTAGGGTACAAAAGTTTAGCAATTCTGCCTGTGATACTATCAATCTCAACACCGTACAGCTTTGTATCGCTTAAATGCTCCGGCAAGACACTAAAAAAGTTGCCTGTTCCCATAGCAGGATCAAGCAACTTTCTGTTTTTACCGCCCTCAAACCCAAAGTTATCCAAAGCGGTGTATATTGATTTTATCAGTTCAGGCTCGGTGTAATATGCGGTGATAGTAGAATCCATAGCCGCCTTATATTCAGCATCGGTAAGCAGAAGTTTCAACTCCTGATACTCTTTCTCCCAATCCTTTGCTTTCGGATTAAAAGCATTTGCAAGACCGCCCCAGCCAACATAACGTGCAAGTATAATCTGTTCATCAGGTGTTGCTTGCCGTCTATCTTCCTCGATAGCTTTTAATAGCTTTATTGCCTCGATATTTGCCTTGTATTTCGATTTTAAGCCTGTGGGGTATAATTCCATACCCTCGGAATAACGAAAGTTTTGGGGCTTTTGTGTGGGCTTCTCGGCTATAGGTTCAACCGCCGTTTCTGCTTTCGGAAGTCTGACAAAGGTATGCGTTGGCGATAATTCTTCAAGCTGCTTTTCCAACTTGTACTGAATATCCGATAAATCATTCATAAAGGCCGTTTCATCATCGTTAAGGCTTTCGCCCTCGTCAATGCGTTGATGGAACTCTGCCAGACCTTTATTTACTTCATCAAGACCTCTTTTAACGCTTTCGTAATCTTCGCTGTCAAAGGAATAGGTTATGGCATCGTGCAGGGCTTTACCATCATCGGTCATAATGCCCCAAACAATCTCGAAAGTAGGATATTGCCCCTGTAAGTTCTGCAAGAGCCTTGTTGCGATACCTCGTCTGCGTTGTGACGGCATAACCTCAATATTATTGATGTGCGGTGCATCCTCAAAAATGCTGTACTGCATATATCCAACAGGGATTTCGCCCTTATATGCGGTCATTATCATATCAATCTGTCCGTGATGCGAACCCGTACATTCTTCCAATATCTTAAACTCTGCATTTTCGTCAATTTCGGATTCTTCTGTAACAACATTTTTCTTATCATCAGAAGATATATCCGTCATTGTTATCTGTTCGCCGTCCGTTAGATCGGTAAACAAGTTAAGTTGCGGTGTTTCAGGCTCTATTGGAAAGGTAACGGTCTTTTCTTCACCGTTTATTATTTCAATAGCCCTTACAGGCGAATAATCCTGAAAAGATATATTTTTCAGCCAGTTGCTTAAAAAGGAATTGAGTTCCTTTTGCAGTTGCGGATAATAGCCCTCGTCCGTAAATACTTGCTGTGCAAGTCCTACATTGGAATTTTCATACGAAGCAGCCTGAATGGTTTGGTTTTCACGGTCTATGATAAATTCCATATACGGATCGTACATTCTATCACCATTATTTATCCAATAATGCTCCATAGAATAACGATTACCGCCCTTATGATAAATTTCAAGGGGATCAAAGCTCTCTCCGGCGCTTAACATTAAAGCGCTGTATTTTCCTGAAATAATATCGGGAAAGAGCTTTGCAAAGGCGCGGTAATTTCGTGACGGTAAATCCTGTTTTGCTCTCGGCTTTCTTTCTGCCTTTTTCTGTACCTCAACAGGCTCGGCAAACACATCTTCCGTATCGTCTGAATGTTCAACCGCCGTAACAACCGCCGAAAAATCTTCCTCCTCAATATCCTCGGCATCACGGATAATAACAGCCTCGGTCTGCTCGGCAATTTGCAGAGCGGTGGGGTTATATATCTTTTCTTTTTGCAGTTCCAGAACCGCCGTCATAAGATATTCGTCCGATACAACATACTCTGCCTTTTCCAATATCTTTCGGGCTTCTTCAAAAAGCTGCGTAAAGTCACCGGGATAATCGCCATCCACAATCATTGCGTTTATGATGTTTGCAACGAAAATCCAAGGCAGATAGGTTGAGCCGTCACCGAAAAACATTGATATACCGTCTTTGTTGACAAGTTCGGTACGATACAAAACCTCACCCTGATACTCACGGTTGCCGTATTCGGCAAAAATTGAATATACCTCGTTTGATACGCTCTGCCAATCGCTATTATCAGGTTCATCTTTGAGAATAAGATACAAACGGCGGTGCATTTCTATTGGGTAAACATCCGTACTCATCAGGATAGTTTCATAATGCTTTACGATTTCATCATCGGACATTTTTGCCTTTGGATCATCCTCGGAAACAACAACAGAGCCGTCTTTCGGCGGCTCTGTAACTACTACATTTTCAGTTTTTATCTCGGTATCAGTACGATTTCCTTTATTACTATTTCTTCGGCTGACAGTTTCAGGCTGTTCAAGTGCCGTGTCCGTTCCATCGTGTCCTCGGTGTTGGGCATCGGTTCTTTTTTGAGCATTTCCTGTGTCATTTCCTCGATTTTCCCGGTGGCTGTCTGCTGAACCGTGTGCATCACTTCCATCAGAGTGCCATCCATTTTCAAAGCTGTATAGCGATTGGGGTGGTTTTCTTTCAGGTACTCCATCGCCATTCTGCCGTATCTGCCCAACGGCTGATCTGCTGTCTGCTCGTTGGATACTTGCAGATTCGGGTACAATATTCCGTTCTGTTCCGTGTAACTGATATTCAGATTGTTTTCTTTCATTATTAGCCGTCCTTTCAGCATTTATAGTTTTGATGGTTAATTCCATCTCAATAAGAATTTCCTTTGCACAGCTTGTAACTGTATTGCCGAGTGTTGCGATAAGGGGGATGCGGTTAAAGTCGCTTATGGTACTCATACCGCCCTCAAGCATAATCTCATCATCCGCAAGACCGCAACGCTTTCCAACAAAGTATGCGGTACTATCGGTAAGCAAACTGACTAACTGTGCTTCTAAACCACCCTCCGGTAGTTCGGAAAAGATATGGTCTTGTGAATTTGCCATAATAGAACGCAAGCAATTTTCGTAGTTGTCATTTACACGCTTGCTTGCAAGTGCTGTAACCGTTTCGGAAAAATCGGTTGCACTCAATTCATCTGCCCGAATAAGCCTTGTGGAAATTTCCGATTTCATATCATCATCAAGTTGCCAATCCAAAAACCTGATTTCTCTGCCGTTGGTTTGAGAAATGTCGAACAAATACGATAGGGTTAGTTTTGCGTTTTCGTATTCGCAAACTGCTATACCTTTTGAACCTCTGTTTACATTTCTGCCTACCTTGTTCCATTGGGGAATACTTGCAAGGGTTGTTACATCAGGGTTTTGAGCATATACCAACAAGGCATTATCAAAAGAGTATTTGTGGATTCGGGCGGCAAAGGAAAGATAATCTTTCCAAGCCCCCTCACCACGAACTATCATTCGGGATGCGATTTCATAGATAGTCTTTAGTTTTTCATATGGACGCAATGGTGAACACCTCCGTTTTTATGCAGAGGTTTCATCCTCCGCTTTTTTGAAATACAAAGCAAGAGCCTCGCCAATTATTCGCTCTATTTCACTTGTTTTGGTATTGGGTGCAAAGTATTTGGAATATACCGTATGCTTGATCTTAATCGGTGGCGGTGTATCGGCTCTTGACTTTCTTGCCTTTTCGCCCGAAAGGATTTCATATACACTATCCTCGGTAAGTTTATCGTCATAGCTTCGGAGTACGGTTGCCTTTTTCACATCCACCTTAAACTCATTTTCTATCAGCACATTTTCAATATACTGCTGTACCTCTGTTGATAGGTAGGATAACTCAACCGATACCGCTAATGTTAATTCGCCGTTATCAAGACGAACTTTCAAAGCTGTGATAAGCGAATTGGCACGAACATAGTTAGCAATAGACCGTCCTGAAAGCGAATATTCAGCACCTACTTTATCCCTGTTTTTTAACTTGTGGCAGTCACTTCCACAAGTTGAATTTTCCCTTATATAATCAGGGTTTTCGAGCCTTTTAAGTTCTTCAATAATGTCATTTCTTTTGCCCTGCGAAAACATCTTTGAATACCGCAAAGCAAGTACGGCAGCCTTTTCGGATGGGAGCATATCGGTAAAGGAGCGTTGCATTACATTTGTTTCGATAACATAAATCCACGCTTCTTCATCCGTTATGTTTTCCTTAACGATACAGGGGATAACTTCAAGGTCTGCAATAATGGCAGCATTTTGTCTGTTATGTCCTGCAAGCATTTCATACTCATATCCATTTTCGTCCTTTTCAATCTTTCGGACAATGGTAGGAATAAGTATACCGTTTGCTTTTACACTCTCAACTAAATCGTCAAGCCTTTCACCGTCATACAAACGGAACGGATGCTTCGGAAATGTTCTGATTTTCTGCGGCGGAATAAATATTATTCCGTCTGCGGTCTGTGTAACGGCAGACGCTGCTTTGTTTGAATGCGATTGAATCTCTCCGCTTGTAAAAAGGTCATCAAGCGATCTTATCCGTGGTTTCATTTTTTCCATTGAATGCCACCTCCTTTGCAAGCTCCATATATGCTGCTGCGGCAGGGTTAAATTTTTCAAATTCCGCAACCGCCATTGACGCATTATTGGCCTCTCCTACCTTTACGGTTAAAGGTATAACGCTTTTAAATATAGGGACAGCAGGAAAATATTCCATTATGTTCTGGCGAGCCGTTTTATATAAGTTGGTGCGGGCTATACATTTAACAAACAATATGCCTCCGATTTTAACGGTGGTATTTAGGTTTTCCCTTACCTTTTCTATTGAATCCATAAGGTCGTTTAAGCCCGTTATGGCAAACAATTCGGGATCAACGGGTATCAATACTTCGTCACACGCTGTTAAAGCGTTAATTGTTAAAGCTCCGAGTGACGGATTGGTGTCTATGAGGATATAGTCATAATCATCACGCAACGGCTCTAACAGCTTTGAAAGATATTTATTACTTCCGGGTGAAATAAGCATATTTACATCTGCAATGGTCAACGCCCTGCTTGCAGGCAAAACATCAACCTTACCAACAGTATGAATATACTCATTTTTTTCGGGCAATCCCTCCTCGGTAAGCATACGGGTAATAAGTGTGCCTGTGGTATGTTTGGCTTTTTTCGGTATAATACCAAAGCCTATTGTAAGGTTACTCTGCGGGTCTAAATCTACCGTTAAAACTCTTTTTCCGAGTTCTGCAAGAGAATACGATAAATTACGAACAGTAGAGGTTTTTGCAACACCTCCTTTTTGATTCGCAACCACGATAATTTTGTTCATTGATGTAAAAACCTCCGATTTCTAAAGATTTACCCTGATAACGGGCATAAAAAATGGGACTAAATTAGCAAAACCTCTGATTATGGTTTCTCTAACTTGTCCCTATTATAACTCAACTATAACATATTGAGTTCCTTTTTTCAATAGAAATCTGAATTATCACCGCAAAAAATAAAATGAGGATGTTTTTTCCGTCAAGTAATACCAAACCGGCAGAGAAAAACAAAAAAGGCGGCAAGGATTTTACTCCCTGCCGCCCAAACCGCATCAGAACATCTGAACAGAAGAATTGTCCGGTTCTGTGTGGCTTTTACTGTACTGTCCCTGCTTCTGCGCAGGCTGGTTTGCATTTTGCTGATACCACGATGTGAGCCAACCGTCATTACCCGAATGATCTGACCGCATTGTCTGCGGTTTTTTATTTTGCGGTTAACTCACCGCCGAAAAAAGCTGCACCCGGGCAACTCAGTTCACCATAAATTATGATCAATCCTTCGCCCTGATAAGGCATCCGACGAATATTGCTGCCAGGAGAACAGTAACAACAATTGCTATAGCAGTAACATATTCAAATCCATATAAAACAGGCGACAGCGAACTTATAGCTGCAATTCCCGAGACGCACATAATCGCCGTGTTCAGACCCCGGCTGTATTTAAACCAGCTAATAGCTATCAGAATAATCAGTACACAGGTCAGGACAGCGGCAATCAACGGTCCGAAATTTGCATAGCCATACGGCACAAGGCTAAAATAGGAATAGGTTCGCACCCAAGGCTCGCCCTCAGGATTCATAAATCGCAGCACCACACCGTTTGGCAGCAGTTCAAAAATCAAAGCAATCCCTGCTAAGAAAGATAAAAGCAATTTCCTTATCTTCATGTCACAGCTCCTTATTGAATTTCGGTTCCGCCCCACTCCACTACCGTAAAACCAGAACGCTGTACTGCACTCAAATCCTGCTCCGGCAAGGGGATATACGAATCTGCCTTTTTCCAAGCCATAAAAACACGGATCAGCGTATCCGGTTCAGGGCTTACTTTAAGCTCGGCGGCGTTTGTATAAGCGTCAGTCTGGAAAGAAATAATGTTGTATGGGTTTTGCTCCATATGCGGCAGCCAATACACGATAAACTCGTTTGCTTCACGGCGGGTAAGACCCAGTTGCTCCAAGGCACCTTCCAAAAATGCAGCGGTATCCTTGCCATTTACACAAAAGCCTTTGCTCATATCATACTTCGCGTAGGTTTCGCCTTCCCAGTAAAGATAGTTATAGGTTTGTCCGTTTTTATCGGTCAATGTTCCGTCCGGCGCCGCCGTGACGACCCATCCATTGCTATACTTCGGATAGGTGCAAGTCAGTCTGCCTTCAAGATCAAGAGTAAGCTCAACGGAGATATTTGTTTCCTTTTCGGGATACAGATAAATGACCGGCTTATATGCAACATAGGGTTCCGGTCGCCAGTCGCTTGCCTGTAAAGTCAGCATATCCGCTTCCACGCGTTCATTTTCTTGGTCATAATAGGTGTTTTCATAGGTGCAGGTGATCTGATCCCCGACACACCACTCCTCTGAAAGCTTGCCGTTTAGCTTAATTTCATACGGCATCGGGATAACGGGGCTTGCAAAAAAGCAATTGGAATAGATCTTTGTGATCTTGATATGGTCGAAAAAGTTGTAATCGACTTTTTCTGCCTTGTTTTTATCAAGCCACTGCTCGGTATACTCCATATGGCGAAGGTCGTCGGATAATTGCCAGCTTGTCGCATGGATCCGAGCAGGGTAGGACTCCATAATTTCGCCCGTATAGGTCACCTTGACCACACTGCCGACCTCAACATCAAGCTTCTCCAATTCACTGATGCCAAAAGAAATCTTATCGCTGCTTTTCAGCTCGGCGCTATCTGAAACCGGCTGAACAAGAGCAGATGATTCACCGACTTCAAGTACGGTTGCTGTAAACGAATGCTCCACTTTATCTTTCTCCCGTGTCCACAAGCTGCCGATAGATCTGAAATTATTCGGAAAAAGATAAACACACAGCTTATCGTAGGTGCTATCCCCGGTCAGCCTGTTCCATTTCACGATTTTATAAGTCAAAGCGGTATATTCTCTCGTTCCGCCATCCTTATAAACACCACTGGGAATCGGTATGAAGAGAACTGCAATAAGGACAATAACGATGGGGATCCATATTTTCTTTTTCATTTTGCCGCCTCCTTATTGATGACTTTGCCGTTATAAGAAACCGTGATGCTCTGTACTTTCTCAGACCTGTTCTTTTCATAAAAGCTGACTGTCCATAAGCCTTTTTCCGAGTCGAATATCGCATCGGTCCGATCATATTTTGCGGTAATACCCTTATTTGCAATTTCGATTGCTTGGGATTTATCTATGATACCGTCTGCAATTTTAACGGTGCCGAGTATCTGCATAGCTTCATCGCCATACCGGTCCCACCATTTATCCGCTCCTTCATTTATTGCCACATAAGAACCGGGCATATCGGTAAAGCTGATAAAATCCCATACCTTCTTATTATCGTAAGTGCCTTTTCGTGCTTTATATGCACCGACAGTGATTTTTTTCTCTTCAAGGCCGGTGCCGCAAACACCGAATGCGGTATAGCACCATACTTTTATTTTGCCCTCGTCCTGATCTGCCGGCCAAAAGGAAATACAGTATTCGTTGGCATTATCACCATGCTCCGTCTCATAATTCCAGTCGTGAGGGATCGTAAGTTCAATATTGGAATAGTTTCCGGACTCTCGTACCGTGGTTGACTGTGTTTTGGGGTTAACACCGTCCAAGCACACGATCACATCAGATTCGCTCGCCACATCAATGTCCGCTTCAGGTTCGATCAAAATATGCCAAGCAGCCATGTCAGAAGTACCGACCTCCGGAATAATGGAACGAATGCTGATATACAGCTTACCATCGGAACCTAATTTGACATTATCGACATTATGTCGATTTGATCCGCTGCCTTCTTCAAGAAGAATCATTACAAGAATCTGCTTTTCAAAGTATGCCTCATTGTATTTATCGCAGGCGTCAAGAAAACCGATGGTGGTGTCCGAATAAACTTTGTCTTTACGCTCCAGGTCATACTTATCTTTGCTTGCATTATAGTAAGCCTTCAGTCCATCAACAGAGCGAATGATCTTAACAACGGGATAGTCCGCATCTTCGCGATACCCGTCTGTTCTGATATATTGAGGGTTAAAATCGATAAAGGACTTTTGTACTTCTCCGCCGGAATCTCCGGTGCGGGTAACAGTAAACTCCGCCCACAGCTTGCACTTTGTACTTTCACCGCCGCGTCCCTTATCGTAAACACTGCAGTCAGTCACAAAACGGTACTTTCCGTTTTCGGAGATATCAAAAGAGTTTGACAGAGTATAGCTTTTTGTTTGAGTGGCTTTTCTTCCTAATTTATAGCCTATGGCAGTAAAGTTGAGACCGTTGATTGCACAGCTCGACCATTTACCGTTCTGCTCACGCTCAATATCGTAGCTTTCCCCATAAACCACTTCATAAGAGGTTTCGTTGACCCATCTGACATTTAACTGTGTTTTTCCTTCATCCTCGGCAAGATTTAAAATTCTGACACTTACACCGTCAAAATCCGTGTTGGTCTCGCCGATTGCAACTTTGAGTGTGCCGGATCGGCTATCGCCGTTTTTGCTTTGCCCATCATCCCGGCTGCACGCAGCGAGGCAACCCAGCAGCAAAACAGACAGTAACGCAGAAATTACTCTTTTCATTTGCCATCCTCCTTTTTGAGCACTACTCCCAGTGCCTGTAACAGCTGCACATATTGCTCCTCGGTCAAAACGGCTTCTTTCTTTGCTGCATTGTCTATAAGAATGTGGTCATTCAGCATATAACAAGTTTGACCGCCATCGGCTGCCGTAAATATGATCACATATACGGGTGCCGCATCATATGTATCGCTGCCGGACGTCTGTTGTCCTTCCTGATCTTCGTTTTTATGCTCGCCGGTCTGAACAATGTTATTAAGCATCGACTGGACCAAATGATAGACTCCTGCTATTTCTGTCGGATCGTCCTTCAATACCGCGGTCTGATCTTTGGTTGCACTGTTCTTCGTCTCTATTCGTACATATCCGTTTTGGCTATATGCAGCACCGGAAATATCTTCGGCACGCTCATCCGTTGCACCGGATTTCTTGTTGTTTACAGGCAGCATTGCCGGCAAAACCATTACAGACCATACCGTTATAATCAGACAAAGCGGTATACACACCGTAAGCGCACGGCTGCGAGCTTTTCTGCGCTCTTTTATTCTGTTTTCACTGCGGCGGAACACCTCCGCTTTTTTTCTTCAAAGCTTCTCATAATAACAGCTCACCATCCTTTCCAAGAATGATGCGAAGCTCCTTTTTGGCACGATACAGAAGGTTATCCACCTGCTTGCGGCTTTTCTTCATGACCTTTCCTGCTTCGTCATAAGACAGATCTTCAAAATAAATCAAATGAATGACAACACGCATATCATCCGGAAGTGAGTCGAGAGCATTGTTTACGATTCTTTTCCGCTCATTCTTCAAAACGGTTTCTTCCAGTGCCTCCAGTTCGGTCGACACTTTCTCCGCCTCGGAAAGCTCAACAAAATCAATGATTTTGCGGCGCTTTATGTAATTCAACGCTCTGCTGCGACCAAGCATGAACAGATAGGTTTTCAGTGTCACCTTGAAATTGTACCGATGTTTATTGACCACCAGATCGGAAAAAGCATCGATGGCAATATCCTCGGCCGCGTGGATGTCATGCACATAACGGTCGATGAAGAACACAAGGCCGTCAAACAGTTCCTTCATTATCTCGTCAAAGGCGCTCTCATCACCTTCAAGGAAACGGCGGTAGCTACTTGCGCCGTTATCCATAGGAGTTCCTCCTTATTGCGGGATCACGTCTGATCCCTTCACTTATTATACAATCGGGCAAAGCGGCATTCCTTATAAAAAACGCAAAAGCCCGTAACTTTTTTGCAAGCTACAGGCTTTTGTCGTCATCCGTATATGGCTCTCGGGTGGTCGACGCTTCCTATAACCGCTCCGGGAAGTCTATTTCTAAAAATAATTATAGCACAACTCCGAGAATTTTTCCACACCTATTTTGTGTGTATCTCATTTCTTTACCATTTCAATTACCCTTCCTATCACGACATAACGTGCATCCTCATACTCATAGCTGCAAGTGGACAATGCAATAAATGTATCTCCGTCCTGCGGTATGGTTCTGCTTTTAAAACCCGATTGGGCACAAAGCTGTCTTACCTGCTCGGCCGACAGTTGCGTGTCATACACTTCCCCTGCGGGACTCGTCACAAACCCGGCTATCAGCTCTATGCGGAATGTGCGCTTCGGTGTCAGATAATACAAAGTCGGATGCTCGTCATAATAGTTTTGAGATCTATACCTTACGAGCGTTCCGAACATTGATCCGTTCTTCATGTTATGCCCGTAAATGATATAGTTGCCGGAAGCTGCGACTTCCTTGCAACGGTAATCGGCAAAAAGTGAGCCCGCCGCATTGTAGCGGCCGTCCGGAAGACGGCGCAGATAGCGAAGATTATCCTTGCTTTGTACAACAGGATAATTGATCGGTGTCCCTTCGCAATAAAGCCAGCCGACTGTATCCGGATATTCTGCGGTCAGCTTTTCAAAAGCAACAGATGCCAGAGAATCCGTCTCCGGATCTTCTGTCGTTTCCGTTGTGTCGTCGGCTGTTGAATTTAATATCGGCTCTGTCGCTTCCGCTTCCTCTGACATTGCAAATTCCGAAAGCTCGTCATATGCGCTCTCGGCTTTGAGTTGATCGAGATAATAATCAAAAATCAGATATCCCGATAGTATCATTGCCAGTCCGAGAGCAACACAAATGACAAATAAAAATACTCTTCTCATTTTTCCTCCTTACAGCAAAAGCGTGTATGGGTACAACCCCACACACGCTTTCTTCTTCAAAATCAATTCCTATTCAACCCGTACGGGATTATTTTTTCAAATAAGACACACAGACCGAAATGTTATCGGGACCGCCCAAAGCATTGGCAACCTTTATGATGCCGTTACAGGTATCAAAGCAATTACCGCACTCAAAGATAATCTGATGAAGCTGATCACTGTTGATAACCTTGTGCGCCCCGTCGGTCAAGAGCATCACGATATCTTCGCTTTGCACCCGACCGGCACGGATATCGATTCTCGGATTTTCAAAACCGAGGGCGGATGTCAAAAGGTCCCGATCCGGGTGCTGGAATATTTGCTCCCGTGTAATCTTTCCAAGCTCGCAAAGCCTTTGGGCTTCGGTATGATCTTTGGTCAGCTGCTGCATTTTCTGATTGCGAATCAGATATATCCGGCCGTCTCCCACATGAGCCATAACAAACTCATTTTTCTCGGTTATCGCCGTTAGATCCACGGTTGCAAACACGCTGTTAGTATAAAGCTCCCCGTTTGCTTTTTTGAAAGCAAGCAGCACACGGTTTGCACAATGGAATGCACCGGAAATCATACGCTTGATTTCGGTAATACTCATTCCCGGCTCCGAATAGCTGTCAATAAAGCGTTGGATCTCATTGACCGCAAATGCGGCAGGGTTGAGAATGTCACTCCTGCCGTTGCCGTCGGCGATGATCTGATAGCTGACTGCGTCCTTAACCCAAGCGTGCGCAAAATCCTCGTTTTTCTTTTCGCTTGCCTCCGCTGCTTTTCCGGGATGCGTTGCGAAAGCGTTATCAATCGGCATTATCTGATTTCCCCTCCTTTTCGTGCCGTCTCTTATCAAAACGGTAATTTTCAAGCTTTCCGGAAAGCTCCGGGTATGCTGCATTCATTAAATGAAACAGCGACTCGTATACGATATCGACCAGCATCTTCAGTTTGTATTTTGATAGGGTTTTGATCCCGTAGGTTTTCGTAAATGTTCTGCAAATCCCCTCGCTGTCAAGCTTCAGGACTTCTTCGCATAGATAGCGAAAGCAAACGATCGCCCTGTGCTCAACCTGACTGTTTTTCAAGAAATATCCTCTGGGAAAGTTTTTTCGTTTTCCCGATAATACATCATGGTATACCTTGATAATCAGTTCGTTATCGCCCGGTCGCTTATCGGGGAAAACATACCAGAGTAAATAAAAGAACTCTCCGTCATTCATCTCGGGCGGGCGATCCGCCTTTTCGACCAATACGGACAGTTCATATTCATTTATGAAGTCGGCAGTCAGCGCAGCTTTTGCGACCTCATACTCTTTCATTTTCAATTTGTCCAGGAATAAATACCTGAGGATCTCTGTGATCCTCCTGCTGTTTGTTGTCGGCATCCAGAAGCCTTCCGGCCACGGTTTGCCGCTCAGCACTTCCTCATAAACCGCAGCGGATTCACCGTAGTTTCGGGCAATGCTTTCCGCCATACTATTCCCTCCTTGTACAGGAGAGAAAATTTAAAAGCCATATCATAACATCCATCTCCTTTTTCAGTTAACACCACATCCTTTCCATACTTCGCATATTCACCTCGGTGTCATTGGGATTTATCCTTTTTTGCCCCGGTCAGATAGCAGTAGATCATCACAGCAACAATTGCACCGGCAACCACGAAAGCCATCGGCTGTCTGAATCGTATCGCCACAAAGACATTTGCCGCTGCTGCCAAACCGAGAAGTAATAGTTTCAGTTTCATATTGCACCACTTTTTATATTTGTTTTTGTGTATTTCCGTTATTCTATTGTATATTATAGCACAATGACGCTTGTTTGTCAATGCTTGCGGTTTTACTTTCGCTTGAATAAGAAATCAAACAAACGGGGTTCCCTGTTTTCCTCAAACGATGTTACCGCAGTATGCTCGCCGATATCCAACTCCAACAACCGCTTTGCCACGGTGCGGACTGCATTCGCAAATGCTTTTTGCTTATCGCCGCTTCTCGTATTCCCGTAAAAAACAGAGTTGCCCCCGTTATTTACATTCGTGATTTCCCGGCAGTCCGGTATCACTCCGATCAGCGGCATCTGCAGCACTCCCGAAAGCTCCTCCGGCGTTATATTGAACGTAGGGTCATATCGGTTGATAAGCAGTTTCATTTTGTTCCTGTCAAAGCCGTCAACATTCGAAAGGATATCCTCAAGCACACCGTCAATTCTTTTGGCAGACACAACATCGCAGGTAGAAAGCGCCAGAATATCCGTTGCCGCAAGTATTGCCGAGATCGTATAGTCCAATATGTTCGCACCGGTATCAACGATAATCACATCAAACTCACACAGTTTCAGATTCTCTATGATCGTACTCACCGTGCGATAATTGATAGTGATACCCTCCGTTTTGATTTCCGGCGCCGTGAGCACATACAGCCCCGATTCGTGCTGCTGCAAATAATTCTGCTTGATATCCCATTCGGAAAAGAAAACGGTATCCATCTTTTTTGCTTTTTCATATTGTTTGGAAATATCGTCGGACCATTGCTTGATATTCGGCTCAAGCGGCAGACCGAGCAAAGATGAAATATCCGATGAGTCCAAATCCAAATCGCAAAGGCAAACTTTCGGCCGGTACAGCTCCTTCCCTTTTTGAATACTGAGACAGGTCATTGCAATGGCAAGTTCCTTTGCTATGGTTGATTTTCCGACTCCTCCCTTCTGGTTGTAAATGACGACGGTATGCTGCGGCGTCATTCTTCCGGCACGCTCGGATGTTTTTGAAAGCTGCACATCCTTCAGTCTGTCCTGAAAGGAACTTTTGCGAATAACCGGTTCCGGCTCGGGTGTGTCCTCCGCTTTCTTTCCTGCGGAAAAAGGATTATCCACATCCCGGGAAATATCGCTGTTTGCAATGTCCTCGATCTCGCCGTCCTCATAGGAAGACGAACCGCAGATCTTTTTGAGCAGAGCGTCCAGCTCTTCATAAGAGTACGGATACGGCAGCAGTTTTGCCCGTTTGGCAAGTCTCGTTCTCATAAGCTCATCCCTTGTCGATGTAGCAACGATCATTTGCGCTGAAATTGTTGAGAACTGTTCCAAAGCCTCCTCGCAGGTGCCGTCGATCAATCTGTCCGAAATCACAATAAAGCTGACATCCTGCATCTTTTCCAATTGCTTTACGGCTTCCCGTATCACCCCGCAGCCGCCCTTATAGACAAATGCGTCATTGATGGTAAAGCACCCCTCCATATCTGAAAGGACGCTGCTGTTTGTCTCTAAAAAATAGATTCCCTTTAACATTCGGATTCCTCCTTTTTTCGGTTATGTACTCAGGGCTTATTAAGGCCCTGAGCCGTTTATTCCAGCAAACCGATTGCTTGCTTCTGAATCATACGGGTTTCCAGTTCAAAGTTGTTAGGCGGATCGATATTGAGAGGATCCACACGGACAAGAACCGGCTCCACGTCTTTAAAATCAAAGTTCCTTGAAGACCGGCAGACAAACCAGCCTATCGGGCTTCGTGGAAACCATTTCAGAATGTCACGGTCATCGTAACGCTCTTCTCTGCCGATTTTACGAATAATGATAGTGACATCGTCCGGACGGGAGATCTTTCCCGCAAAGATAAGTCCGGAGTTGGCGATGACCGAAGACGGCATATCGGCAACCTTTTGCGTAATACTGAACACAAACAAGCCGAGTCCGGCTGCCTGATCAAGGATACGCTCAAATTCCGATTGCCCACCGAAGGACGGCATAGAGGAATTCCCCGTGCCTGCCGTATCGGAACCGGTCAGCACTTCGTTTGCCTCCTCAATGACAAGGACAGTTTCATACTGGTCATCTGCCAAAAACCCGCCTTCGTGTCCCTGCGCATACTTGAAAAAGCCGGAAGTAATACATCCGAACATAAAGTTGCGGAATGTCGTTTCAAGCCCGTAGCTTTCCAGAACGATTACATCGTCCTTGCCGATCAGCTCATCAACGCCGATGCCGTCCTCCTGTCCGAACAGGCGTGTTTCAATCGAGAATTTGCGCCCGAAGATCTGCATACGGTCAAGAACGCGGGTGTATGCGTCTCTCGCCTCATTGCCCATTCGTCCCTTGCCGGATTTCAGCGGATCTTCCAGATCAAGTTTGATCTGATTCATCCGCTCGTAGACCTTGGGGAAGGTCACCTTTGCGGAACGCTCCGGAACAAATTCACGCCAATTGGGACTGTCTTCAAATACGCCTGCTTCATCGTAAAGCGCATACAGCGTTTCTGCAAGAATCGCCTTGCCGCGTTCCATAAGACCGTAGGCACGGCAGTAGATCTCTATAATGCCGTCAAGCCAAACCTGCGGATTTACATTGTGCGGAACTTTCAGGATATTCAGCTTGATCGGCAGAAATTCCGGATTACCGAGGCTGTAAAAATGGAAACGCTCCGGCTCCACAAATTTTGCGAGAATACGCCAATCCTGTTTCGGATCAAGTGCCACGATACGCAGACGCTTGCCGCTCTTACGGCGCACCTTGGTAAGCTCCGAAACAAATCTTGTTGCGGCGACGGTTTTACCCGAACGGGACTCTCCCGTGAAAATGCCGTGCATCAGCTCGCTTTCTTCAAGCCGGTATTCAAACGGTGTTTCATATCCGGTAGAAGGCGTCCAGCGCTCACCGGAAAGCACCTTCCCGATATAGATGTCGCCTTTTTTCATAGACGGAACTGCGAATTTCGGCACATCTCCGACATCTGCAAACACACCGCCCTCGGAAATACGGGGCAGGTGCGTATATGCCGCAAATTCATCGGACAGCAAAATGGTAGAGTAACGGTACGATTCCATTCTGCCGCCGAGTCCCTCCTTACGGTTGTCCGCACTAAAGGCATAAAAGTGGTAGATCAGATGGTTCTGCTCTTCCGGCGTCAGGTCCAATATCTGCAGTGGGCAGATCATTGCCTCGGTGTTTGCCCAGGCGGATTTTGCAAGAATCGACGCCGCCGCGAGGCTCTCGGTAGAATCGGTAGCGATATACACATCCGTAAAGAATGCACCGTTTCCGCGCAGAGCCTTCATAAGGCGCATATTCTGAAAATCAAGCAGGGTCAAAATATTCTTGACCTCCTGATCAATCCACTGATAGCTCTTTGCATAGCCGATTGCCGGACCAATACCCATACTGGTCGTTGAGCCGTTTGTGATGGTACCGCTGGTCCCCATCGCCTGTCCTACGGTATGCCCGATGCTCTGCGAGGTGCTGTTCCCGTGAGAGGTCCCTGTTGTTGTACCCCAGCTCCTGCCGTTTGTATCGGCTGTACTGTGCGTAAAGGAATCGGTCTGCGTTGTTCCGTGGCTGACAGAATGAGATGTCCCGTCGGTTTGCGAAGAAGTTGTTCCGGTACTCTGACTTTGCGAAGCACCTACCGTGTCGCTGTTGCTGAACGATTCATTATGGGAAGTGCCGCTGCTCCAATTCGTCCCCTGACCCGTAGACCAGCTTTCGCCGGTCCCGACAGTAGAGTTGGTTCCCCACGATTCGCCGTTGCTGTGGGAAACGCTGCTTGAATTGGTTTGCCCGACGCTGGTGCCGATCGTGCTGCCAACCGTGTCCGAGCTGCCTGTCGTTTGCCCGAAGGACTGCGATACACTCTCATTCCAGCCGTTGCTTTGCGTAGTGCTTTGGTTACTTCCCCAGCTTTGCGAGGTTCCGGTCGTCGTACCGCTTGAAACGGAATGTGAACTGCCGTTTGTCACGGAATTGGAAGTACCGAAGCTGTTTGTTGTCGAACCGCCGACAGAGCTTGTAGTTGAGTTATTAACGGACGAGCTCTGACTCCATCCCTCCGAACCGCTTGTTCCGGTCGTTGTACTGCTGGAATCGCCGGAGGATCCGTTAATAACAAAAATACCGCCGCTGATCCCCGAGGTCGTCCCCTCTGAAGAACTGTTGGACCAACCGGACGAACCGCTTGTTCCGTTTGTTGTGCTCGTCCCGGACGTCGTACCGTTCGACCAGTTTGAACCGTTTGATACGCTTGAATTCGTACCGCTGCTCGCAGAGTGATTTGTGCCGTCCGTAACAGTCGTCGAAGAGGAATTGTTTACACCGCTGGTATAGGAAGACCCTTGCGTGAAGCTTTGACTTCCGGATACTCCGCTTATGGTGGAATTGGTGACCGACTCCGATGTCGTATCTGTATGCGACCGGCTAACCGACTGCGACTGCGAGAAACTGTTGGCAACGCCTTCGGAAACCGTGTCATTCGTCGTTTGGCTATGTGATACGCCCTGGCTTTGGTTTTGGGAAACCGAATGGGACATATTCTCGGAGCCGCCGAAGGATTGATTGGTTCCGTCGCCGACCGTTGTCCCCGTACTGTGGCTTTGATTTTGCCCGAGTGTTTCAGCGAAGCTGTGACCTCTTGAAAATCCCTGACTGGTCCCGTTCGTCTCGGTAGTACTGGTTCCGAGCGACTTGCCGATGGATTCTCCAACCGTATGACTGACGGACTCGCTTACGGAGTTGGCTACCGACGAGGATATACTTTCCCCGGTCGTATTCGTAACCGAATCGGCATCCGTATAAGAATGACTCCATCCTTGGCTTGCACCGAGGTTTGCCATATACATCATGGGAATGCTGATAGAGAAATTCATCGAAGTCATTCCCTGCAGCTGCTTGTTCCACTTGGTCATTTCCTGCGCCGTCTGTGCAAGCCAGCGTTCCAGGTGTTCCGATTTTACCGGACTCGATATGATTTGCAGGATGTACTCCTTGTCGGACATACCTGCAATATACTCTTCGGTTGTGTCCTGCGCGTCCGGATTGATCGATTTATTTCCCATTCCCTTGCTGCCGACATCGACGCCGCCGTCCTTGGCCTGCGGAATACCGCGAAGCACGGTCATCTTATCCATCATATACATCTTCTCCGTCAGCCATTCCAGCTCGTCATAAGTCAGAATACGGTGTTCCAGCACTCGGTAGGTGCCCTGCAGGGTACTTGACAGGGCAATGAAATCGTTATCCGCAATATATTTTGCCTTTTCGGCCGTATCCGCCACACCCTGCACACCGTATAAATACATCATGCCGAGAGGCACGGGATGCAGCAGGTTTGCGATTACGGTGAGCAGTTTGATATTGCGTTCCCACACAGCCGCCAGCACCTGCGAATGCATAGACATAAAGCTTTCGCTCTGCTTTGCGTTTTTCGGAAGTCGGATAATACGGGTGAGCTTGATCGCCTTATAAAAATGAACCACATTCCCGCCGGGTTCGTGCATTTTAAGCTCGTACATCAAATATTTCATGCTCTTGCGATCGTCCGTGTATTCCTTCCAGTTGCGCAGTATCTTCAAATCGTCGTCGTGACCCGGCTTTGACTTTCTTAATATGCTTGGAAGATTAAGCATAGCATCTCTCCTTTCCGTTTAATATGGTTTGGTATTGTCCCGTACATCCCGTATCTCTCTTGTCGCACGCTGCTTGGAGCGTGTGCCGAAGAATTGCGGAATTTTCTTTGCCTGAAAGATAAAATACGCAATCGGGTATGTGATTGCAATGATCCACAAAAGGTTTTGCAGCCATCCGACCACCGCCGTCGCAGACGAAGACGCAATTGCCTGATTAAAGGCAGCCGTCAGATTATCCGCAGAAACACCCGATACCGCAATAATGACATAGCGATACAGAAAGAGGATCCCGACATATCCGAGAATAAACCACTTTGTATGCCGTATGATCTCCTCACGCTGGCTGGGAAGTATCAGCGCAAAAACCGCACCTACTACCCACATAGCACCGGTCAGAGGCGTTATAATCTTGCTTCCGAAGCCGTAGTAGGCAGAATCAAGGTACATCCACAGCGCAAATGTGATGATATACACTAAGAGATTAAGCAGCATCGGTACATAGGTTTTAATTGTCGGCGGACTGGAATAAACCAGCTCGCCCTCGCTTCTTGGCACATAATGCCGCCTCAGCATAAGCATCCCTCCTTTGAGATAAAAATAAATGCAGAGGTCTTGGTGTTTTCTCCTTTGCCTCTGCAGCGATATTCGTATTCATATCAGAGAATCTGTCTCTCATTTTTGACTTCGTTGTTTTTGGTGCCGAGCTGCTCTGCCAGGAAAATATATCCGATCGAAAGCAAACCGGCCACCATCCATATGTTCCTCCACAGGAAGTAAATGATTTCGAGGAAACCGTTCCTGTTAAAGAGGATAAAATCCCGAAAAAAATCCAACATCGGTTACTCCTTTCCCGAACCGGCGGTTTCCTTGCGCCTGAATTGCACAAGGCACAAAGGTTCCTCCGATTCCATATTATATATCAGAGCCCATTTCCCATTTGCCAAGTCGTAGATGCTTGTCAGATAAACAGTAATATTAGACTTGGCAAGTGCAAACGGTCCGCCGCAGGAAGCGATCCACTTCTCAATCTGCGGCTTTAATTTGTCCAGCATAATATCTCTGGATGGTGCAATCACATACAGGTTTTTTGTAATGGATTTTAGCTTATTGCACTTATCATTGAATTCCGACTGACGGTGATTGCCGCAGTCCACCTCATAATAGTCGATTACCCCGTCTCCGCAGCATACGATGTCCGGAATACAGCGTTTTCCGCCGTCCAGACTGATCGTATTCGCCCTACGGTGCGTTGAAACCGACTTATATTTCTTCGTGTCCCTTAATATCCTTGAAGCGTCCTTAATGGTATAACCGTGCTTGAGATTGTCATGCTCACGGATAAGCGCACGCATTTCCGACTCAACGGGCGGTTTCCCGTGCTTCTCTACATAAATCTGACTGCCGAGCTGCGTCAGTTCAACGCCGAGGAACCATCGGCTGCCGGTCTTAATTTTCTCAGCCGTAATAAGGCCGGAAGCCAGCATACCGTTATGGGCGTTATACACCGCAGAATCACTTGTTTTCTTCTCGGCACAGCGAACGATTTCCGCACGAACTTCCGGATATTCCGTTAAGCCTTTGGAGCCGAGAACATCAAGGTACTGCCACATCAGCTCGGTCATTGCCTTTTTGATTTCCTCAATATCGACCACTTTAAAGTTCTGCTGACCGGACACAACCGTTTTAGATTTGCTCACCGTTTCAACCTCTTTGGTCAGGTTGGTCGTCATATCCACGATCTTTTCGCCGCTTTCCAACGCCTCCGTCTGAGCAAGTGCCGGACGGGCGTCCTCCACCGTAGAATCCGTATCCACCAGATATGCCGCCGTGCGGTCGTTATCCGGATCAGCTGGAGTCTTTCCCGAGAAAATCTCCGCCGCATTATCAAGCATGACTTTAAGCTGCGTTACCTGGTCGGTAAGTCCGGCGATCACGGTATTCTTGTCGATCAATTTCTTTTTCATCATATCGTAGATTTCTCTTGACTTCTGCTGATTTTGCTTATGTGCCTTCTGTGCCCGGTCAAGCAATTCTTCAAGCGTCATTGTCTGCAAATCCCTTGCCGTAATATTGCTGTATGCCAGCTCGTTTTCAAGCACCTTGGCGCAGAACGCACGAAATCCGGATATAATGCGCTGCGTATCGTCAGTAGCCTCACGGATATACTTATCCATCCCTTTGATCTGCTCGTCCTTCGCTTCGATCTGACTTTTCAGGCGCATAATGATCAGTTCAAGCTCCCGTACGCTTTTCGCCATTTTGATCACCTCACCCTACTTTGTTTTCAAATACGCCGAAGCGTCCTTCTCAAGTGCCCTGTCACTCAGGTTCCATTCCCGGATGAATGTGCTGTCCGCCTTTGCTCTGTCGCAAAGGTTTGCCATATCAGCACGAATTGTATCGAACGCCGCCAAAGATTTTTCCCGCCAGATAAGAGCCGTATTAACGCTGTCGGTATTGCCGGTCTTCAAGCCCTCAATGATTTTTTGCAGATAAACGGCAATATCGTTGGAAAGCAAAGTCTCCATAGACTGCTGCAAAACAATCTGCTCATCGCCGAGTTCCATCGCCGTTATCTTTGGGATCATCACATCCAAACGATCGTCCAGAATGGTCGAATACTGTGTGGCAGCCTCCATCTCCGTAATGTCTTCATTTGCAAGGTGAATGTCCACGACCGTAATATCCACCACAAGATTCTCAATCGACTCATACTGCTTTAAGAGCGTTCTGTAATCATCACGCACGGCCATATACTCAAACGACAACACAATAGGCTGCCTAACGCCGTTTTCGTCAATATAATAATCCGAGACAAGCATGGCAAAAAGGATAAACACAAGGTATGTGCAAAGAACGCCGAGAAAGATACGAAGACGATTCTTTTTCAAAAAGTGCCGGATTCTACCCATCTTCGTGACAGGCAGATCTTCTTCCTGCTTTTGGGGTGCAGACGGTGTAATGTCAACCGTTTCAATGTTCCATTCTTTTCGCATAGCCGCCTCCTTTACACGCTCTCATCGAACACGCAGTTAAAGAGGTACTCTACATCCTGGGGAACGATCTCTGCAACCGATTCCGTGTAATCAAGTCTTGCCGAGCAATTCTCACAAATAACGAACCGGGACATTTCCCGTGTTTGCAAGGCTCCGGCAATATACACCTGGGAGGACTTGCGCAAATGTTTCAAATCCTCATCCGCCTGTGAACCGAACGATTTGATCCACGGATAGTCCGACTTAATCATACCGTCGTGCTCCTTGACACGGTATTTACGATTGATAGCGATCTGATACTGCGTAAGCGATACACCGCTTCCGCTTTCCCTGCCGATTACATCGGTGCATATCGCCCCGATCACGCTCAGGTTATTAGCAAACTCCGCAAGAGCCAGCGCCTCATATTTTCCTTCAAGGCATACCGGTTTTCCATAGGATATCACCTCGGTGATCAATGATTCGCATTCGGTTATCACGCCGCAGTTATCACAGCGGAATTTCTTCGGAACCATCTTTGTCGTAACCATACCGCGCACCATCAGAAAGCGACCTATCTGCAGCGCTTTAAAATAGTCCTTCGCTTCCTGCTCGGTCAAACCGTAGACATTGACATGAGGATAGTCGATTCTTCCGTTACGACGAACCGTTTTCATAACAAACGCCATACGGTAGTTCTGATGTTCCTCATTGAAAAAGACGACCGGTACCTTTGAGACCTCGCCCACAAGTGTAATTGAATTTTCTCTTGCCATAATAAAAACACCTTCCTTTATTGAAAATCTGCCCTTACCGCAGTCAGTACGGTATTTCAGTTTGGCAAGAGCTATGTAATGCCGCCGTCCGGCGGCTTGTTTTCGTATTAAGACTTCGGATGCAGATCAACGAGACTTGCAAACTCTTCGACAATAGTTTCCGAAATGGTCTGTATGGCATCAATGTTGGTTTTGAATTGCTCCAAAAAGCCGTCATCGTCCGAATCAAAATCATAGTTTGCATAAAGAAGTTCTGCAGCTAAGGCCAGCCATTTTTTATAAATCGAAAAAGCCTTTTTGTTCTCAGCAAGCTTATCGACATTGATCCATTTACGGTAATTTGCAAGAAAATAACTGTACAGGGCATTGAATCTTTCTTCTCTATCCAACTTTTCTTTTCCGCCCATCCAGTCTTCTACCACCTGCATGATTTTTTCATCTTTTGCCTTTACGGCACCCTTGCATGTTCCGTCATTCTGCAAGAGATACTCTGTTTCTTTTCCAAGTTCCTGTATCCGACCGAGCGGATATGAAAAGCAGACAAACGGCTTTGCCTTATGAACCCTGCAATGGTACAATCCTTCTGTTTGACCGAGGAACGGACAACGCGTACCGGTTACGAAACCGTTCAGCTCATACACCGGTCGAAATTGAATTCTCATTAGCGGCAGCTTCGAAGTATTTCCCGTGTAAAATTCGCAATACTTTTCGATAAAATCCGAAAGCGTCATTTTCTTTTCTCTGCACAGCCGAAACACATCAAAGGGATTCAACAAAATATCATCTCTGTTCCTGCAGCATTCACCGCATTGCACACAGGCAAAATTGAATTTCTCATTTCTTTTGAGTAACGGCAATTCCCCTTTCACATACATCTTCATGAGTTTCTCTTTGTAGTTCTTTTCCTCGTTCATTTGCAAAACTTCCTTTACAGCAATCTACATCTCAAGTCCGGATATTCAACTCCTCCTGATAACTTTCAATGTGCGTAAGGGATATTGAAATACGGCATCCTATTTGGCAAGTAAATTATAAAAACTGTTGTTCGGCTGCCTCAATGCGCCTTTTCGCAAACGAAAAATACGCAGGATCTTTTTCTATGCCGATGAAACGCCTGCCCGTTTGGGCGCAGGCCACGCCGCAGCCTCCGGCACCCATACAGTTATCCATAACAAAGTCGCCTTCGCTTGTATAAGTGCTGATCAGCCATTTCAGCAGTTCAACCGGTTTTTCGGTTCTGTGCAGAGCAACACTCGGATGCGGTTTCGGCACACGGATAATACTTGTCGGGTACTTTTGCGTGCTGCCTTTTCGCAGGTCATCGGTCATATGAAACCGACCGTAATTGTTGTTCTTGTGTTCCTTTTCTCGATAGGCAGTCCCCTTTCCGTGAAGCGGTTGTCCCGTTGTAAACTGCGGATGATACTCCGGCATCTTTTTATAAAAAATCGCAATCTGCTCATGCTGCCTGAGCGGCATACGGCCGGCATTGAGAAACCCGGTCGTCAACACCTTATCCCACACAAGATCATAGCGAAACATTTTTCGGTTTGACTGCACCAGCTCGACAAAGAACACGCCTTGCGCAAATAGTGCGATACATCCTCGCTCCTTAATCACTCTTTCATACTCACGCCACAGCGGCTCAAACGGTATGACAACATCCAGCCGGTTCTGCGTCACCCCATAAGGCAGATCGCAGGCAATCATATCAACGGAAGCATCGGGAACTGTCTTCATAATTTCCAGACAATCGCCGAGATAAAGTTCAAAGCAAGCATTACTCACCCCCATAATCCGAATATGTAAGCGTACAGCGAAGGCACGGCGTGGCGCACCTCCGCTGTACTGTTACCGAATTTCAAGGAGATTCAATTGAGCTATATTAAATCAACATAGGCCACGCCTTCACTATGCCGATGACGAAAAGGATGATCCCGGTCAGGATGACAAGCTCCGCCGCAATTACAAAGGCGTATTTACGGAAGAAGCTGCCGCCGGTCTTACGAACCGGCAACATACAGATGATCAGGGCAATGCCGAAAAGGGCGATTACCAATCCGACCAGGATCCACAGATTCAGACCGGAGCAGATCCATTGTTCAAGCATTATTCATCACGCTCCTCTCTTTTCTGTTCATTCCGGAGGTCGCGGCTTGCCGCAACCTCCTCGATATGAGCCAACTTATATCGTTCTGTCTTTGCCTGCTCATGCAGACCTTCGTTGCGAAATTCCTCCATGTCGTTTTCTATCGGCGTATGCTCCTGCTCATATTTCTCCATGATTTTGCGGATTAGGAAATACACCGCTATCAGTAGCAGAGCAAAGATCAGAACATCCATGATAATAAAGAGTGCTACATACACACATTAGCCTCCTTTCTTCGGCGATTCTCTCCGGTATTCTGCGTCTGTTTCCGCACGGTTGATCTGCAGCACGCACATAACGCAAAATCCGAAGATGCCGCCGGCAATAAATGATACGATTCCGATTATGATTCCCACAGTAGCTACCCGTCACTTTCAGGCTTTGCATCTTCTTTTCTTATCAAAGAACAGAAGTCCTGCAAGCGTTCCGCCGGACAATGTGAGCAGTCCGAACCACAGGGGTAAATTGCTGTCGTCTCCGGTTTTCGGAACATCGGGAATCGGTTCGTTTTCAACCGTAAATTCAAGCACCTGCCCGTTTTCCGTTACAGAAAACTCATGATATCCGCTTTCTGCAATATATCCGTCAACCGTTGCGGTTTCCTGCCAGAAGTAGTTACCGTAGGCAATATCATCGAAACGGAGCAATCCGTCTGCGTCCGTTTTGCCCTCGGCAATCAGATTCTTTTCGGCATCGTATATCGCAAAGCTTACTCCGGCAAGCGGTTTCCCGGTCGCTTTATTCACCTTGCGGAATTCAACGGATCCTTTTTTCAGGTTGTTTACAAACGCAAGGGTGCTGTCTTCACCGGCCTTGATCTCCACCGTCTGACTGTCCGGCAGCACATAACGGATATTGCCGTCGCTTTCCTTTTCATAAACCGTGTAGTTGCCGGGACGCAGACTGACATTGATCTTGCCGTCCGCATCGGTCACATAGGTCTCAGAGAAAGCATTTCCGAGAAAATCCGTGCCCTCGACCACAAATTCAAAGCCTTCCACAACCCCGTCTTCGGAGGATTTCTCGATAATAAGGTTGCCGCGCTGTGCCCTGTTGAAGAAGCCGATGCCGGTCTCATTTTCAACAGCAACCGTCTCACCGTTTTCTCTGATTTCAAACGGATAAGCATTTTCGTCCTTTTCAAAGCCTTCCGGTGCAACCGTTTCAAGAAGCAGGTATTTCCCGTACGGAAGATCCTTCAGTTCGTACAGACCCTTTTCCGTTTCTGCAAGGTCTGCGACAAAGATATCTCCGTCATCCGGCTTGCCGTCTCCGTTCACATCCAGGTAAACGACAAATACAGCACCGGTCAGCTTGTTCTCGGGATAATCCGCATCGAACTTGGTCAGCAGTACATTTCCCTTGATATGCTCGTTTGTCATAACGATCTCAATGGTTTCACCGTCGGAATCGACATACACATGGTGCATCTCCAATGCAAGGATAAATCCCTCCGGCGGCTCGATTTCGGCAACGATCCAATGACCGTATACCACATTTTCAAAGCCGAACGCACCGTCTTCACGGGATACATCGATCATCAGAGCATTTTCCTTGGTAAACTCGGTTTCATCCGCCCCGAACAGTCCGATAACGGCACCGGCGACAGCTTCTCCGGCTTCGTCAACCTTGCGGCCGCTGATTTTTCCGTATATCAGCTCGTTCAGGATAGGCTCGCCGCTATTGGCTTTGATATCGACAACGGCAACATCCTGACCCAGATATTCGAAATCAACCGGATACTTTGTGTCATTCGGAAGATACTCCGGACCGGCCGTTTGCAGTTCCCGAATATAATACTTTCCAAACGGGATATCGGCCGTAAAGCTTACCGTGCCGCCGACTTTGAGCTGAATTATTTCAATCAGCCCATCTTCGGGAATGATACTGCCATCCGCAGCGGTCAGTTCTTCATCAGCAAACAGGCCGAAGGTTACGGTTCTGTCGCCGTCAATGCCGAAAAGCTCATCAGTCTCAATGATTTTTTCAAGGCTGAACTTCACCTTCTGCCGCTCGTTATAAAACGACGCCGATACATCGGTAATCTCGACATACTGTCCGGCATAAACAAGCTCAACGGTTTGTTCACCGGAAAGCAGCATTCCGTATGGACTCTGCACTTCAACAATTCTGTATTTACCGAGATACAAAGCCTTGCTTTGTGCCTCACCGGTTGCCGAAGTGATAACAGTCTCTACGATATCGCCCTTCTTAGCTCTTACCGTGCCGTCCGGAGTAACAATGTCTTCCGCCGCGATGATATTAAACTTTGCCCCTGCAAGACCCGTGACCGAATACACCGGAAGATAAGCTTCTCCGTTTGTCTGAACGCTGCTGAACACCTCACCGGTCTTTTTGATATTGATGACGCCCTTTTGCGGTGTGTTCGGGAAGTTAACCACAATCAGTGTGATGCCCTCATCGTACACAGCATCGTCATCGTCAATCTTAAATTCAATCGGCTCGCTGTGAAGCACATACCCGTGCGGCGCCTGTACTTCCTCCAAACGGTAATAACCCTGGTTGAGCTTCTCCGGAGTAATAAGGTAACCGTCAGCCGAGGTGTAGAATGTGTCTACCTCCGTCAGCGTCGGATAGGTGTACTTCATTACGATGCGGTTGCCGTCAGCGTCATAGAGATGGAACGCTGCTCCGGCATACGGGATCTGTCTGCCTGTTTCACTGTCCACCTTGACAAGTTTCAGGTAGGAAGTAAACGGAGCGTTGTTGATCAGATACTTATAAACCTCGCCGTGTGTGTTGATATACACCGTAAAGGCAGGCATATATTCGGTATCTTCCCAACCTTCAATCTGGCGAACGGTATATTTGCCATACGGCAGATCCTTACTTTTCGCAAATCCGTCCTCATCGCAAACGAGGATATCCCTTTCGCTTTCAAAAGCATTCTCATAACTTCCGGCGGATGTCAGGAATATCTCAAACTTAGCGCCTTTCTCAGGAGTTTCGATCTGTGTTTCGCCCGTGTCGGCGTGTTTGATGATTGCGATAGAGCCTTTGATGATATCTTCATCCACGCCGCTTACAGTGGTATTGTGCTCGACCGTATACAGTTCCGGTTCTGCGCCGACATGATGGCTTACCTGGTCTATCAAATACCCCTCAGACGGGCTGATCTCTTTCAGCTCCCAATCGTCGCCGCAGATATAATAGGGGGTAATAAAATAGCCTTTGCTATCCGTCGTGAAGACATCGATCAGTTCTCCGCCTTTATAAATGCCGTATTTCGCACCGGCGAGGGATGCGTCACCTTGCGCACGGCTTCCGGTCTCGGAGTCAGACTTGGTCACCTCTACCCTGAATTTTTTGAGGATATTTGAGAATTTCAAAGTGACATCCCCGTTATCAAGGGTAAAGTTCTGACTGCCCGGCTGCACGAATTTCACCGGGGTTTCCACTTCCTCAACCAAGTAGTGAATCAGTTCATCCGATGTGTTGTACACCGGAAGAGGCTCTGTTGTGAAAGAACCGGAGACATCTGTTGTAAACGTCTTTTCGTAGCCGTTATCCGAGGTGATCCTGAATTTCTTTCCTGCAATATCTCCGTCCTCGGACACCTTCAAAATACGGGCAGGCTCTTTTCTTGTGGTGTTTTTGAAATGCAGCGCCACCTCTCCGCCGTAGATCAGCGTTGAGGTCTGTCCTGCAACCGCTTCATATCGGATAGGTGTATCGACCTCGTCCACCGTGTAGGTGATCAGCCTGTTTTGGCTGTCATATACCTGCAGCTTTTTGATTTCAATTACACCGTCCGTATTGGTCTCGAAGGTCTCATCATAACCGATGACCGATGCGGTCACTCGGAATTTCAGCCCTGAGACCAGTCCGTCATCGCAAGCCTTCTCAATACGAAGGTCGCCCTTTTTCAATGTGTTGGAAAAAGACACCTCCGCCGTTTGCTTGCTGCTGACGGTCACCGTTTTTGAGGCAACCGGAACATATCTTTCCTCTTCCAGCTCGGTCACCGTATAGGTGCCGGGCAAAAGATTCTTGGAGACGGTTCCGTTGCTTGCGGTTGTTACGGTTTCATCCACACCGTTTCCTATGATTCGGAACCGGATGCCGGCAACATTGCCATCCTCGGCGACCTTGATAATCTTAGCCGTTCCGTAAGTTTCGGTTTGCAGATTCACAGAAAACACCACCGGGTCATCCGAACCACACAGCATCGTCTGCTTGCCGGGCCGCCCCCAGATCAGGAGATTTCCTTTTACATTCGGAATGTTCTTCTTCATCCTGATGTTGACCGCATCCGTGATCATTTTGGACGAAGTAAAAGTATATCGGTTGCCGCTTCTCGTCACGGTGATACCGTTTGCATTGATGAGCAACAGATCCGCATAGGTGTTGTTGCCGTCGGTAACCGTGAGAGAATACTGCTTTGTCGACGGGGCGTATCTGAGCGTTTGTGTACTTCCGGAGAAGTTCGGCACCACAAGATGCTTTGCACATTGCTCCAAGATCCAGTTGTAGCACTTCTCGGCAGGTCTGCCCTGAATGGTCTTAAAATAATGGTCCGCCGGAATGCCGTTGTTTTCGACAATTCGGGTCGGGCTTGTTCTGAGCTGCTGCTGATACTCCCAGATGATGACCTGCGTCGCAAGCGCATAATCGTCATTATTTGTTCCGGCAACCGGGGTATTCAGGCCCTCCTGCCAGCCGTATACCGTTGTGAGCATAATGCCCTCGCGTGCGGCTTTCGGCAGGTTCTGAAAATATCTGCTGTTGCTGCCGCTGGATGAGGTGTATCCGTTGTTTGAGGATGTGAAATCGATCCCCGACTCAACGCAATAAACCTGATGCTCTGCTCCTGCGGCATTGGTAAAGATAAACCTTCGCCGTGCGTTTCCGCCCGCTTTCGTGTGCTTAGAAATGTTGCCGTTGCTGTCATAGGCAATAAAGTCGATTTTGCTTGCGGAGTAGTACTTTCCGCCGTCATACCCCATATACGCGCTTCCGAACTTTGAGGAGCACACCTCCCCCTCCGTTCCCCAGGCAAATGCGTTCAGCGGGACCATCCCGATGACCATGATGAGCGTAAGCAAAGCCGCTGTCATATGTTTAAGTCGTGTTTTCATTCGCTGTACCGTCCTTTCTCTTTGTGCAGTGTCTTTCCATCCGGCACTGCGTAAAGTTCAAATTTACAGAAGACAATCTCTATGCCTCCTTTCGCTTTCTTCGGAAAAGGTCATCGCCTCGAACGCTGCCCGGACCTGAATATCCCACAGCAAAAGCCTGTAATTGATATACCGAAATTGCTTCCATTCACAGCGTATAAATCTTGAGCCTCTTCTTTTTTCCCTGACATGTTTGGGCACCTTTCAAAACCTCCTGCAATTGATTACATAAGAACGCAAAAGCCCGGTAGGTTTTGAAATTTCAAAATCACCGGGCTTATACAAATTCTATATGTAATTGTCAGGCCTTACAGGCTGCAAGGATTTCTTTAATCAGGCTGTCGACGGGTGCCTCGCTTGTGAAATCACTCTCGCCTACGAGCGACCATACGCCGATCAGCAGCCCCTTTGCATTGTCGTAATTCAGGAGAATTCCGTTTTCTCTGCAAAACCGAACGACATAAATCAAATTGTCGTCCATTGATTTTGCGTCGCTTTCATAATCGCAAAGTCTGTATCCTTCCGCTTTAATAAGTTTCCGAATGCTGTTTTTGAATGTCATTCGATTCGCCTCCTTCTCTTCACCCTAAAGCATGTCCAATGTGCTTTGCTTTTTCAAAGGTCAGTCCGCATCTGCCTCATAATACTTTTCCAAAATAGCTTCCTGCAGCTCTAACCGTGCCTTTTCCGTGACAGGATACGCATACCCGACATACTTGCCGTCCGAAACCTTTTTGTTCGGCATCATGATAGACAGTCCGTTCTCGCCGCGCTCAAGAATCTTGATATCCCTGATCTTGATCTCATCGTCAAGCACCACGCTGGCGACGCCGCGAAGCGTCTGCTGTCCCTCGATTTTCTTTACGGTTACTTTGGTAATGTTCATACGCTGTCTCCTTTCATATTACTCTGCGAGTTTCCCCGTCAGGCGTGCGAGAATATAGTGCATAAACCCGCAATTGTCAAGTACCCATTCCGAAATAATCGAATTTTTTATTTTGATTTTCGGATAAAATCGTTATGTCATTGCTCAAAGCGGTTGATTTTCAAAAAATGTTGTAGTATAATGTACTGAGAATTGCGTCAGGAGGATCTGTTATGGCGACACTAACCCCGGAAATCATCCGTGCCGAGTTTATTGGGAAATCCGGCACATTCCAAGCCGTTGCAAAAAAGCTGTCGGTAAACGCCGACGAGCTTGAAGCATATTGTCTTTCGCTTTGCAAACAAAATCCGGACGAATTCAGCTATAAAACCTTCCTGACAAAATCCTGGTTTGAAGAAAAGCTTACCGAATACGGTTCACTTGTCGATGTCGCAAACCATACCGGGATACACTACCGCACGCTTTGTCATTTCAAGAACAAGGTTCTGCCGAACAAACGCCGTGACCTATCCCGTGAGATCTCGCAGGACGATTTAAGGCAATTTTATGTTCAGCAAGAGCTGACCGACAAAGCAATTGCGTCCCTGTACAATACGAGCACCTATAAAATCAAGTATCTTCGCCAAATCTACGGTATTGTGCCTGCCGAGCGAAAGCCCCTTTGCGAAAAACTGCCGATTGAACTGTTCTACAGGCTGTATGTTGTTTCAAAATTGGGACTCGGTCAGATTGCGAGCCTATATAACACAAGCCGAATAACGATTGCCTCCCTGCGAGACCGTTATGCTGCTGAGCAGCATCCTTTGTCGAAGAAAATCGCCGATACAAACAACACCGGCAGTTATCCTCGCTTTCTGGAGGAACTGACCCAAATCGTATCCAAAGAAGAGTTAATCAACGAACTGCGCACAAAAACGGTTTTTGAAGTTGCGGCACAGCATAATCTGATTGCCCCAACCGCCAACAGCCTTACACCTCTTTCAAAGGAATGGCTTGAAGCGGAGTTGTTGACCAAAAACATTGCAACCATTGCCGACGAAAACAACATGACCCGTTCTCGTATGTCGATTCTTGTCGGCGAATACGGATTGGAAAGCTCCGTTCGCTCGGAAAGAGTAACGGAAGAATTGCTGCGTGAGCTTTATATCAACCGTTGCTGGAGCGACGCAAAAATAGCAAAGCATTTAGGTATTGCTACAGGCACCGTCAAACGCATTCGTTTAGATTACAAGATTTACAGCAGCGGACGCCCGACTGTCGAAGAAAGAATTCCGCCGGAGCTGTTTAAGCGTCTCTATATTGATGAAAAAATGAGTTTGCTGCAAATCGGTGCCGCCTTCGACATTGCCGATTCTAAAATCCGCAACCTACGGCAAAAATATATTTCGGATGGGTATACGGAGTTTGCGCACAGGACATCCGTCCGTATCTGCCCGGAACGACTTGAATACCTTTATAAGCAGATCCATCTGAATTTGCTGCAGAAATAATCCGTAAAATACTTGACAAACAGGTTTTTATGTATAATAGTTCTTCCACTTTCGAAGAAAGGAGGAACGCCTATGCGTAAAACACTTATATTGTCCCTGTGTCTCGCACTTCTCTGCGGGCTTGCACTGGGCGGCTGCGGTTCAGAGACTCCGAAGAAAGATCCGCAGTACAACACCGCATACCCGTTAGGGACAGCAGAATATCAGATGACCGTCAATCAAAAGCTGGCGCCGTTGATTTCGTCGCTTCAGCCGCTTGCCAACGCAGAAGCATTCAATAATGCGGACCTTGAAAGCGCCATTGCAAAAATCGCCGATGTATCCGAAAAACTCGCCGTCTTAAACCCGCCAAAAGACAAAGCGGTTTATCACGCAGAGCTTCTTACCGTGCTGCAAACGGCAGCTGATTGGCTTGAAACGCAATATGAAAATACGGCAGACGCATCGGACAGGGATTTTTCCGTTATACTGAAATCGATTGAAGATGCCTTCCGTGTATCAGTGAATTGAGCGCCGGGCAACAATGTATGTCGGAACAAATCAAAGCCATTCTTGACCGTTGGAACCCTATCGGTCTTGACCCGCTATCACCCGATGAATATCTGCCTGTTGCGGAACAAATTGCCGATAGCATCAACGAGCACTTCACTGTGCATTCGGTTTGTATTGTTCTGCGACGCTCTCTGAGCATCTACGGCGTGAATTTTTGCCGGACGCACAAGGACTGTTTAAGTATCGCCGAAGAGATTTTGTCCTTATATCGGGACAGATAATCTATGTAGGGCAGCAGTGCCTCGGCGCTGCTGCTTTACTTTTTTATGCCGCCCTATTCCTGATCGCAGGAATAAGCGTACTGCTCTGAAACTGTTTGATAAACTTCGATTCCTCTGTGTTGCCGATCGAAGCATTATGGCTTTTCCGTGCCTGCACAAGGCTGCCTTGGCGGTCAAATTCCATTGTAATGTACGGCTCATCCGGCTTGTCGGCTTTCCTCATAAAAAAGATGATAGAGGATCCGGCAATGACCCTGTCGGCATAGGAAGCTACACAATGATGCATCGTACTGCCTTCATAAATCAGCTCGTTAAGTGAATGCGGAAACCGAATCAGATACTCTTCGGAGCTCATATTCACATTACTGTACTCACTGCATTTCTTTGCAAAAGCGCTTGTACGCATAGCATCTCGCCTCGCCCGATAGTTCGCCGAAACAGCATTGTGGAGTTTTACAATATCCTTTGGGAACTTCTCAAACGGAATCTCCATTTGTCTGCACATACGGATATAATCCCTTTGATAGCGAAGCAGTTCCGTTTTTCTTCCGTACCGATCGTATCCCGAGACAAGCTTACATACCTCGCGGAAGCTGTAATCACCCTCATTTAAGAAATAAAGCACCTTTTTCGTTGCAAGCAGATAGCGCGGAAATACCGCTCTGTACCTTTCAAAATCCTCGCGGCTCATGTTCGGTACTGCCCGGTACAGTCGCTTGAGTACCATCATACGCTTATCGTCCATCTGCTTATCTGTTTTGATGAACTCGCGTATAAACGACGGAAGCCTGATAATGTTTTTCTCGTTTGTAGCATCCGCAAAAAGCAGCTTGATCCGTTTGTTTACAACCTGCGGCGAATACTGCATGATATCCCGTACGATCGCACCGTATCCTGCTTTAACGACCTGTTCAAGCTGCGGATATTTTGCGAGATAATAGAAGTACTGAATGAAAACCTTAATATCGATTGCTTCCTTATCTCGCCTTTTATCATATAGCATTTCACGAAGACCGTTGCCGGGATACACCTTTTCAAATGCCTTGACCAGCTTTTGAACATACGGTTCAGCAAGCGGCATCCGAGTTGATTGCAGATGATGGATCGGTTTCGCTTTCTTGCCCGGCGCCGGTTGCAATTCAAGTCCGTTCTCTTTTGAATACCGAATATGGTAAAACGGTTCCGGCTCATACTCGCCTGTTTTTCCGTTTTTCACAAATTCATACAGAGAAAACTTCACGGTGTTATTCCGCACACTCACCGGTCCTATCAGGCAATTCAATACCACTGCATTGTGCTCTTTTTGGTAATTGCCCGAATAGATATTATGGCACTTCGGGCAGGTTATCTTACCGTCCCAACGATAATGATTTCCGCCAAATACGGTGCCGCATTCCGAGCAAATCAATAAATAGTTTCCGGAATAACTGTTTTCCTGCGGAACACAAACATAGAAAAACTTCAGCTCACAATCATGTCTGCGCAAATACCAACAGTTTTCTTTTGCAAACGGCAGCAACAGCTTCTTGCCTTTGTGGTTTATAATCATTTTGATTCCTCCTGATAAAATAAAAATCTTACGGGAAGAATCTGTTTATAGTAAAAGCAAAAAGCAAGTAAATTGCTTGCAAAAGTACGCCTGTATCAGGTACAATACTTATTACAAGGAGGTTTTGTCATGAGCATTAAAGAACAGCTTACCCCTTTGGTATTCAAAAAGGAATCGGAGACTTTAAGCCTCAGCGGCATCGCCCGAAAGTACGGCGTTTCCAAACAATATATCACACAGCTGCACACGGAATACAAAACACAATACCCGGAGCTTTTCGCAGAAACCGAAATATCCCCTGATTGGCTCAAAGCACAGCTTGACAGTCATACCATCCTTGAAATCTGCAATATGACCGGAAAATCGTATCACGCAATCAAAAAACTGATGGCTGAATACGGATTATCCAAACCGACCGCAACTGCCGCCTTTGACGAAGACTATGTCAGAGAACAATACATCACACACTGCCGTTCCGATAAAGAGCTTGCGGCACATTACGGCTGCTCTGTCAGCCTCGTCAAAAAATTCCGATACGAGCACGCTATTTTGAAAACCGATCGGCAGCCCCTCAGTGAACGGCTTACCGAACCGGTTGCACATCATCTCATAGAATGTGGCCGCATGACGCTTGAACAACTCAGCGAGCAATTCGACGCGACGCCCGGAGAAATAGCCAAGGTGTTGGAAGGCTACGGACTGAAAATTTAACCCCATACAGAAAAAAGCACGAACGAAGCCGCAAAGGCATTGTTCGTGCTTAAATACTTTTCAGATATTTTCCCGGAGGCATAAAAAGGCCGTGGTAAACTTCACCGGGCAAACAGCCGGAGCAATATTTACTCATTCGGTTGTTGTAATCAGTCCTTTTCATAATCCACCTCTGAAAGGGCTACTTCTCTGATTTCATTCTTTTGATTATGTACAGCAAATGTCCCATATCTTCTTCCGTCAATCCGCTGAGCTCTCTGCGCACTTCTCTTTGAAGAGCCGATGCCATCGGCTCTTCAAAGAATTCTGCCGGTTCGATTGAAAAATACTCGCAGATATTCAAAAACATTTTCATAGACGGCAACGACCGTCCGGCGGCAATTCCCTGGATATAACCCTTGGATTGCCCAAGATCCAGACTCAGCTGATATTCCGACAAATGGTTATGTTCCACCCGCAATTTTGTGATTTTATCGCGGATATCCTTCTCCGTCATATAGGCTACCTCTCTTTAATTATATTTTACACCAAAACAATGAGTCGCTTGACCACAATCAGCGGCGATTTTTATGTATGACTCCCCGATTTGACCACAACAAGTAATGTTTATACCGTTTGTTGTAGTTTTATCGAAGAGATTTTGGTGAGTCACTTGTGTAGCCATATGAAAAAATAGGGCTTTTTCCTCACACAATGTCACTGCTCCGTGGATACTTTTTGCTGTACTGTACGCTGCTCATTTCGTTTTCTCCTCTTCATGCCACTTTGTAGTTCAGTCTGTATGTGCCGTTACCGCAAGACACGTACTGTTCCTTATGCTCGTATATAGTCGCTCTGATCCGCTCTTTATAATGCTCGTTTGCCTTTGACTTCGGATGCTCCGCAAGCATTGCATATAATGCGGTCAGTTCCGATTTACCGCCTACCGATTCCATCGTGAGACGGATCAGGTGATGCCAGGTCAATGAAATATCATCTTTCTTGGAAATATCAAATCTGCCCGAAAGCGTCTTCGAAAAAGGGACAATCAAAACATCCTGTTTATGAAAAAGCAGCAGATACTCCGTGACGATCGGAACAAACGGCTTTGCATAGGTTCTGTTGTCCGACACACAGTTGAACTGCCCTTTCACAATAAACGATTCATACTCGCCGAGCTTCATCATATCGGTCTGCATACTGTAGAACTTACCTTTCAGTCGCATATCTCCGACAAGGACGGCAAGCCTGCCGTCCTTGCGGAGCGCCATATACAGCTTTTTCAGCACAAAATTCAGTTTTTCAATAAACTCCTTATAGCTGCCGCACCTCGATAAATCATCGGGATGCGGCTTTCCCCACATATTGCCGGAATAAGCGATCATCGAATGGTAGGGCGGATGAAAGAAAATCATATCGGCCGATTCGTCCACTTCGTCACGCAGAGCATTCCAATTGCCTCTGCCCTGCGGAGCGTTTGGATTCAGGTCATACAGAACCGAGCGTATTCCGAGACTGTCCGCCGCAAACTTGGATGTGCCGCTGCCCGACATCGGGTCGAGCAGCGTGAAATCCGAAACGCTCTTTCCGTAATAACGCTTGGCGTCAATAACATACCTTGCCACAGCCTCAACCACTTTCGGGGAGCAATTCCCTCTCCAGGCGCTGCTTCCGCCGTGGCCTCTGTCGGGAAAGGCGACAAAGCTTGTCAGGTCCTTGCCGACACGCCGGCGGAGATTTTCCGTTCCCAGCGATTGAGCAATTTCCTGCCAATCGTCACCAAACTCTTTCTGCAACACCTCCACTGCCCGCATTCGCAATTCATTCTTCATAAATTTGTCCTCCGCTTCTTACAGCAGTCCTTTCTATTTTATCATATTCATTTGTCAGAATTTACGAACGGTCAGACTAAGCGGCTTTTAAGTTAGTTGTCGGAATAAAAATCGGTTTCTCTCTTCCGATGTCGCAAAGGCAGAAATTGTTCCGCCCGGAGATCACTTTTACCTTGTGTCCGCTCAGCGATCTCACCGCACCGTCCTTTTGACGAATGACAACATTCCCCGTTACATAGGCCTTAGAGCCGTTTTTGATTTTACGCATAAACATTTCCTCTCTTTCTTTCAAACCGACCGGATCGGAAGCCCGATTTTTCAGCATATTTCAGAACCTGCTGACGGTCGCCGCAGCGAAAACCGGAATACTCAAATGCGTTGTAGACCGTCATAATATACAGGGTGTCGGTGCCGACATTCACGGCAAAAGTAATACCGGAATCTTCATCGATCAGAATAACATCCTCTCCTATTTTCACTTCGTTCATCAGATGGTCCGCAACCGCTTCGTCGCTGAACACCTCTTCGACCCGGTATTCGAGATAAGCAATATCCATATCGTCAAACCGTGACCTCAGCCTTTGCTTTACGTGGGCGCCGTAATCCACATTGATCGGATAACCCAACATATTAACCTTGCACATATGTAAACCTCCAAGATATAAAATCACCCCACAGGCTTACATCTGCGGGGTTTGCTATCCCCGCAAGAGTGCGGAAATATTAAGTTGTGTTATGCTCCGAGCCGTCGTTTCATTGTCACGCCGCATTCTCTGAGCTTTTAATGCCGGTAGAAATACCGGTCTTTTTTGACCATGCATTAAGAAACTTGATCAGCGCTTTTTCCTGCTCCGCCGTCGTCATTTCCCGAATGCTGCGATTAAACTTTCCCCTGATCTGGCGAAGAGTGCCCTGCATATTGTACTCAATCGTCAAAAACGGTCGTTCCTCGCACTCTTTCCTGCGCAGGAACAAGATCAGACATTGACCATCAAGTACGCTTCGGATATAGCCTGCGACGCAATGATGCTGCCTTGCGCCCTCCTGAGAGATCTCCTTCGGGGTATTCGGAACAATGATCTTATACCGTTTGTCTTCAAACTCAAGATGCTTCCACTTCTTCATCATTTGTGAGAACTTTTGCGTGACGCCGTTGAACTCATATGACCAAGCGTTGTTACGCATAGTCAGAACATCATGTGCCTTTTTCAGACTATCTGGGAATTTATCCTCCTGAGTTTTCGGATAATGGTGATAAAACAGCTCATAGTTCCTGATATAATCATGCCATTGCGAGATTGCCTCTTCACACTCGCAGCCCTGGTCAAAATATACCGAATCCAAATAATCCATAACCTGTTTCAGATCAATGCCGAGATTTTCGATTATCTGCCCGACGCTGTAGCTGCTCGCTTTCGCATATTCGTTGATCCACCTGTAAAACGAATCAGCATCAACCTTCGGATCATATGCATTGATTGCCAAGAGCTTTTGAAAATCATCGCCATAAAGTTGGTCACGCTTGGCGAACTCAAAGTTCTCCTTACTGAGACCGAGCTTGCCCCAAAGATGCTTGCTGTTCGGATAGGTCTTTATCTTTTCGCTGCAAATCTGACCGACCAACTGAAACATTCCGATTTTCACAAGCGTTTCGATAACCGGGTAGCTTTTAAGCGATGTCAGGTAGTAGTATCCGTACAAATAGCAGCTATCGTCTCTCGTGGAATAATCCAGATACTCAAACAGCCCCATTTTGCCGACGTCGGTTTTTCGCAGCTCTTCTTCAAGTTCCAGAAAATCCGCGTCGGAAAAGCCGTAGCACTTGAAATCATACTCTTCTCTCCAACATTCATTACGGCAAACGACAAGCTTGCTGTAATTGTTTTTCAGAGAAAAGATCCACCGGCTCATCTCTGTAACCTCTTCCTTGCATTCCCGAAACCTGCGGAATGCCAGATAATCGCCGTGATTCTCAAAATAGCATTTATCCTCCTCCACGGTTTTCGGAACCTGATCAACCGGATATTTTTCAAAAAATTGTCGCATCTCAACACAGGGCTTTGAGTAATACTCCATGCTGTTCACCAGCAATTTAAGCCATGCACGCAAAACATCTGCCATGTCCTCTTGTGATTCCGTGAGCTTTTCAACCTCTTTACTCATACAGCTCTTTCCGACACCCGGAGTGTTATACTTATACATACTAAACCAGTCCCCCGGTTTTTCCGTTGAAGATGTCGTCAGATCTCCAATGTCATTTTCATAAAGTACGGCATAGTTGTCCTCTCTCTTCTCGGGAATAATGAGACAACGATAAATCCTCGTCTTGTTGATTTGTCCTTGCTTGAGCTTGAAGTGAAATCTGCGGGCAATAAAATACCGCTTTCCCTCCACTTCTACGGTTTCAAATACCGAAAATGACGGATCAACAGTCTCCCCCGAAGAGGCAAGCACTTTTTGATACCCCCGATATGCTTCGTCAAGAGCATAGAGCTTTTTAGGAGAATAGTACGAATTGGTCTTCAAGTTGATTGAATGTCCACAATTCGGACAGACGCAAAGCTCCTCATTATATTCCGGGTCATTCTCCGCTTTCACCACAAACCCATGCCCGCATTTATCGCAGGAAAACTCATATTCCCTGTCCGCATTGCGATGATATATTTCGCGAACAATACGGATTGCCGGCACCGGTGAATACAACGAATTGAAAAGAGCCACAATCTCATCTTTACTCTTTGCCGTTTCAAGAATTGCTGTATATTCCTTTTTCCTAAGCATTTATGATTCCTCCTTACTATTTTTTAAGATTGCGGAGAAAACATAAATCGCAGCACTTCATTTGGCAAGAAAAAAGCGCCGGGATCTCTCCCGACGCTCTTTTGCTGTTTATTCTTCTGTCAGACATTCCATAACGATGGTTGAAACCAAAGCGGATGCTTCAAAGCTTTTCCGTGTGAAACCGACAATGGAATCATACAGTGCTTTGGCGAGTACATGCGGATTGTTTGACTTATCATCCTCACATACACCGCGAAGTACATTGCCCGTTGAATTATCTCCGCCGCCGTTTACCCAACAACGGATCCAATCGTCACACCGTTCCTTAAAACCATCGAGTGTCCGATCGGGCAGCTGCTCAATAAACACATCGAAATTCAACAGCTTTTCAACCTGAATTTCGGCAAGCCCGGCAGCCTCAAGTGCTTTCACGATCTCTTCGCTGCCGATATTGTCCCCGATTGCTGATATAGAGTAATCATAACATTGCACTTTCACGACGCTGTATCCTCCCTATTTTCATGCTTTCTGAGCACACGGTCATATTCGCCGCAGACATTCCACTTTTTCGAGTAATACGAGATAAACGGTTTTCTCCGAATTACCGTACTGCCTTTCACGAATTCACCGGGTATGGGTTTTCTGTCAGCGTCAAGATCTATCTCCCGAAGCTGAACTGTCTTGTCTGTGGTTTCGATAACCTGATATGCCGCAATCGCACGCCCCGTACCGTGTGGATCCCACACAAGTATATCATCTTTTCGGTATGGGTGCACTTCCGGTGCTGAGTTTATTTTCTCCTCGGTTGCCGAAATTATTTCTTTGATTTCCGCATAATCGTAGGTAAGAATCATATTGGTATCCAGACACTTGACCAAAACCGTTTTGGGATTTGCTTTCAGAACCTTGGCTTGTGAGCAATGCTTGACTTTTATGATGTATCCGGCCTTGATATTATCACGGCTGAATTTATAACCGCCGAGTTCTTCAACGCAGTTTTCAAAAAAGCCGAGCTTATCAATCTGCATTTCCAAGCGTTCCAGCATATCCTCCTGCCAGTCGTTTACCTTTTCCGCGGTATATCTGCCGCTTTTCGATTGGTCAGACTCAGGGTCCTTCAACGCTTCAAGAAGCTTCTCATAATAAGTGAGGTTTGACTTCAGCTTATTGATAGCGGAATTGCATTCCTTGATACGGTTATTCAGGTATCCGAAATCCTTCAGCTTGGCATTTTCAGCTGTCGCCTGCGCAATTTCCGCACGCTCTTTAAAATACTCGCTTTTACGATATTCTTCCATGCCCTTATCGTATCGCTCATAAATTCTTCTGCGTCGTCTTGCAAAGCTCTCCGAGCCGGAGTGGCCCGGGATAATCGGCTGCGTAAAGAAAGCAATATCTCCCCTGCGTTCGTCAAGCTCCTTTTGCAGTTCAGCGCCCCGTCGCTCGGCATTCTCCGCATAACCCAAATAGCGGTCTGCTCTTGCTTCGGCCCGATCCGTCTGACGCTGCAATTGTTCTGCATAGGTCAACCGTTCTCCGATCTTTTCACCTTCGGTAAAGCCAAGCTGTTCAGCAGCGTGCTTTGCGCTGTAAAGGTTCGGATACTTCGCCCGGCTCACCCATGCCTCGGCTTTGCGGCTGAAAAGATAATTGCTCCGAAGAATACGCTTTTTGTCCTCGGGCATTTCCTGATACTCCGATTTTTCAAAATGCAGCTCTATCTTTCCCGTCTCTCGGTTCAGAATATACTTCTTTTCCATATCTCTGCACCTCCGACCTTAAGGCAGTTTAACGCCGTTCAGGCGAAAAACGATTTTGCTGCCGTCACCGTTGTAATCTCCCGACACGGTAAGCCTTGCATTGTCGGCCTTTACATATGAACCTGTCAAGGTCACGCCGGCAAGCGAACCACCCTCAGGATAATAAAGGAGAACCGAGCCGCCGACGGAATATCCGCACAACGAATCCGATGCAACTCCGGATTTAGTAACTCTGCCGTTAAATACAGTCGTCTGGACCGGGATTACTATCGTTTCCTTGCCGATTTTCACAGTAATCGTAGAATCTCCTACCGAAATGACGCTCACAGCATCTCCGGAGGAAATTCCGCCTGATGAGGTATCATCTTTACCGCTCCCTGAATCATCATTCGGCTTTTCCTGATCCTTGCCTGGTGCCGGATCTGTCCCTGTGTCGTTCTTATCCTGACCGGGATCATGATTACCGTTTTCGGCTTCGGACGGTATGTCTTGTCTATTATCGCCGGAGTCACGATTATTGTTGCCAGGATCAATACCTCCGTTTCCGCCGATACCCGTGCTGTCGGAATCAGATGTTCCTTTTTCGGAGTTAGCGGTATCATTTTGGGAGTAAGAGGTATCTTTTTCGGAGGGAACGGTATTCGCCTCCGAGGAAGTTGTTCCTTGGTCTGCTTCAATCGGATACACTCCCGGACTGCCCATATACCTTGTAGTAGCGACCGCGATCAGAATGATCGTCAATATCGCTGCGGTGAGAATCACAATGACCTTTTGAGTCCTTGTCATCCTCTCGCTTGACTTTTTGCCTGTGTCTTTTGTTTCCATTTGAACTGCTCCTTTTTCTATAAATTTTGGGTGCAGTAAAAATGGATCAAGGCTTACTGTTTGGCAAGTAAAAATGAAAATACTTGCTTTCGGGTCGGCCGTATATCACAGTATAAGCGCAACGCTGCAAATAGATTAAGGAGGTATCCAAATGAACGAAAAAGACACCACACAGACAGCTGCGAAGCACTCAGAACAAAATCACTCAAAAACGATGAAGGAGAATGTAAAATGAACTATCGAATCTATCAAATCCCGTTAAACGAAGAAACCCGAGATTATGTGTTCGAGCGCAAAGAAACTCTTGAGAAAAAAGGAATGTATCCGCCTCCCAGAAGCTTATACAAGCTTGTTTACGAGGGAGAATGCGAAATGATCAGTCCGGTCGCCGTATTTCAGTTGCACAATCAAGATGACAGACCGGCACGGAAAAGCATTCGAAGTATGTCTACAAGCGACATTTTGGTGTTTGAACATAAGGGCGACACATTGGCATTGTTCCGCGATTATATCTACTTCTGGCCAATCCTGTTTTCGGACGATAGAATTGAAGATATCGTCTCCGAATACTTTGTCCGTAATAAAACCGCATATGTTCGTCTGAAATACGGCGAGCAAACCGTCGAAGTCAATATTTCTCAATTGCAGAACGGTTGCAAGTATTTTAAGAATGAATGCGGAGAGAAAATCAAGCTCGGTCTTTCGCAGATATATTCCGTTCTCCAAGCCGCAGTGATCGTTCAAAATGAAATCAAGTACAACGGCAAACCCAAGACAATGGAAGAATGGGAGTCTTCCGGAATAACAGCTTTCGACGATTATGTGGCTCTCGGCGACGAAGTGGACGAAGAAATCGTTGACAACTTTCTCGGCATGGTTCCTCCGGCGTGCCACAGCAAGCGGCTTATGCAAATGGGTGAAGCAGATCAGCATCTGCCGAATGCAAACGGCAGCTACGAAGCCACTTATATGACATTTGAAAAATCAGACGGACAGTGGTATTACAGGGGATATTGTTTTCTTTGCGATACCCGTAACAAAAAGCGGTTTCCGACCTTCCCCGAAACATTAGCAAAACTGATTTAATGCGTTTTTAGAGCCGATCACCTATCGGCTCGCCTACATATCGGCAATATTGATAATGCGTTTCCCTTTCCGTCTGGCTTTTTCCGTGTATGCGTACGCCCCGCCGAAATGATTTACTACATAGCATATTACTGCGTCCGAATTGTCTATCATCCAATCGTTCCGTTTACATATGGCAAACCTCTGAGGAACATTCTCAAGTCCATCCGGATAAATGGTATCCGCATATTGGTCCGGCAGATCAAACTCGTATTTTTGCCCCGGTATGTACGCAAGGACTACCGAATAAGCAACATTCTTCCTTTCCGAAATCAATTCCTTCATTATTCCACGAACCATTCCGTCGAACTGTCCGTGATTGCCTACATAAAATTTGACTTTGCCGGGCTCCTCCATCATTTTCTCTACTTCCGATTTTATTTTCGGTCGTATGCCGAACGGACAGTTGCTGTGTCCGAAGAAGCAACAGGTCATCTGACCACTTCCTATTCAAAAATATTTGTTTTTCAGCGCCTAATTAAGCTATATTCCATTTTACATCACCATTATAACATATTTCAATGGTTATGTGCGTATAATTTACTAATAATCCGAGAATAACAGCGTATACCATATGAATAATTACCTCCAATTTTGCTTTACAATATAGTAAGCACCCGGGAGGTGAGAAAATGGTAGACGCAAACTTTATCAGAAACCGAATTACACAGCTTCGCTTGCAAAAAGGCGTTTCGGAATATCAGATGGGATACGACCTCGGTCACAGCAGAAGTTATGTTTATAATATTTCGTCCGGTAAGTCGCTTCCGCCCTTGCCCGAGTTCTTGGAAATATGCGATTACTTCGGCATTACACCGAGTCAGTTCTTTGATACGTCCATCGAAAATCCTGCATTGCTGCAAACAGCGATCGAAGAATTGAAGAAGCTTAACGATGACGATTTAATGCTGATTATCGGCAACATTCGGAGATTGACCAAGGATTGATAATCACGGCGATGCGGAAGTTCTGTATCGCTGTTTTTATCTTTACACAATGATGTGAAAAACCCGATGAGAATCAACAAGTGACTCTCATCGGGTTTTGTTTTTTTATATTATTTCTCGTTTTTTACCGTGCCGTCGTGATGATTCCGTTCTCAACGGTCACGCCCCAAACTTCCTGTGCTGCGTCGGAAGGCTCTGCCTGAACAGCCTCGGCAATAACCTCCATTACCTGATACACCGTGGTGCCGTTTTCAAGCTGCGTCTGCCCGAGGGTAAAAGGCTCGCACAGTATTCCGGTCAAGCTTCCGGGTTCTACCGGATAGGTGTAATAGTAGGTGCGGTTTGCCCCGGCAATCCAACCGTTTTTCAGTGTCAAGTTCGGATATTGAGAAGCAGCCGTCCCTGCAATGTCGCCGTTTGAATCGACATAATACGAAACCAGCCTCAGGCGAATAAATTCCCTGACATTGCCGGTGTTCTCCACCCGGATATCCGCCTTTTCTCCCCCCACAGCGGCAGTGCCGTCCACCTCGTTGTTGTCAAGCTTCTCACGGACAGCGCAGGAAACCTCCGCCGGAATAAACCGATTTGTTTTTTCCGCTTTTTTGAACATAAAGGCAAGGGTCAAGCCCACAGCCGCAACAATACACAGGGCAGCCGACGCAATCAGCAGGTGCTTTATTCTTTTCGACATTGCGGCGTCACCCCTTTCTGTTCGTTATCCTTTCGCTGTTGCCGTTAAGCCATTTATTATTAACGGGAGCACCATCAAAGGTAACTGTCTTTGTTGTTCCCTCGGAAACGGTCACTTTCTGCGATATGTCGTTATACCGCCATGACCAACCGTTTTGCTGTTCTACCGTGTATTCACGACAAAGCATATCCTTAATTGTCACGCTGCCGTTTCCCTTGATTGAAACATACAGTTCAAAGTCAGAATCATCTGCTGTGGTAATACGATAAACAAACACTCTGTCGCCGTTGCCCTCATCCCCGGTGCCGTCTTCCCTGACAATCGTCATATTGCCAACAATAGGAACAAACTTTGCCCAAAAGGTGTTGACCTTGGGCATGGCGTCAAGATTCAGCGTCGTGGGAACAAGCTTGCTGCCCGTTACCGTTCCCTTGTCGTCGACCGGAACCGTACACGCTTTGTCCGTATACCAGCCGTCAAACCGATAACCGTTCTTAGCTGTCGCCGTTGAACCGTTGAAAAGATCCGTTCCGTTGACAACCTCAATAGTCTGACTGAGCGTTCCACCGCCATACTGCCACACCTTATATTCTACGGTATATTGCAAAGGCGCATAGTAGAATATGATGTAGTTTTGGGCATCATTTGCCCGAAGAATGATCGTTTGTGACAGATTTGAAACGCAGTTCATTCCACTGACCGGCTCTGCCAATGCCGTAACGGCGGAACCGAAAGTGCCTGTACCGGATTCAATCTGCCGAAGCACGCCGTTTGAAGGATCACCGTTATAAGTCAGGTCGGACAGATTGCTGATATCTGTGCCGTACTTCAAATAATATACCTTGTAGCTCTGCGTGTTGCGTGTATAGAAAATATACAGCTCGGTGCCCTGCTCCTTAACGGTAATGGTAAAGTGCGGATCGGTTTCGGCGTCAAGTAGCTGCGTTGTGCCGAAATCCTTGATATATCCCGTGCCGTATACCGAAAAACCGCTGAAGGTCTGCGGTACGATGTCATGTGAAGAGCCGATATCTCCGATACCCTCGGTAAGGGCATCGCTTTCGGTATAGTTGATGTAATTACCGCTTTCATCCTGCGTAAGCTCCGTCCCTGCGGCATTAACCTTCTGCAGCATATGGTGTACGGCATAAAAGGCATTCTGCGTATTTTTACTGTAATAAAAGACCACTACATTGTCCGGAGAGCCTATATAGTTGCCGTTTCCGTCATCCGTAACAGCAAGAATCAGCCGCTTGTAAAAAGCATCCGGAATATAGTCTTTAATGACCTCAAAACGCTCTGTCACAACCGCCTTGGTTGAATGTTTCGTCACCGTTCCTCCGCCCGGAGCAGCGGTTATCAAGGCTCCGGTATCCGCATAGCGGTATTCCACCCGATAAGCTATATTCGCCGCATGCACATAGGTAAAGGTGAATACATTATGCTCCGGCTCTTCCTTGTTTTTCTCATATTCCACTGCGATGGAATGGCTGGCAAGGGTTGGGTAATATCCGCTGCTATAGGCGGGATAAAGCTCGTTGAGCGGCTCGCCTGCTTTCGGATAGAAGGTACGGGTATTCCCCTGATAGGCAAAGCCGGCGGAATCGGGTGCGATCAGGCGGTGATACCTGTTGTCCGATGTCAGGTATACATAGGTGCGTTCCTCGCCGTCATTTGTTACTTTATAGGTTTTATTGTCCTTAGGCGAGGCGTTTGCAGCTGTGTTAAGAAGCCCCAGCCAAGAGTTGTCGCCTTCTCCCTCATGCAGAGCATAGTGGATTCGGTAAGGTTGCGCTGAGTGTGTTCCCCAGTCGGCAAAGACATTCATATCTTTTGTAACAGGCATATCCAGCGGCGTATACGCCGTTTTGTTCCCGGCTCGCATATAAAACCAACCGCCGAAGGTATACGCAAGCCCGCCTATAGATAACGACGGATTATCCACGCTTCCCAGCACACTGCCGTGTGTTATCTCCCGTGTTTCAATCATACCGTTTGCATTGCCTGTCGTTTCAAAGGCAATCATATCGTCATAGGTGCGGAAGAAGCGGACCGTGTGATTTACGGGTGTCCACTTGGCGTACAGGCCGACGTCTTTGGCAGGCATGGCTTCGCCGACTTTATGTTCGCTTCCAGGGAAGCATCCCGGAGAATTATACCATCCGCCGAAGGTATACGCATTCTGTTCCAAAGTCGCCGGGTAATCCGGAACGACCCCGACGGTGTAAGGATCAAGTGACATATTGTACGGTACGTCAAACCGGCCGTAAACCTCGTGGTAGTTATGCAGCGTAAGGCTGTGGCTCTGTCTTGTATAATAAAACCGCGCAATGTTTGAATGGCGGCCGTCCGTGGTTGTACCATTATCTTCCCATTCGCGCTCATTCACGGGATATTTAAATCCCGGCAGCGGCGGATAGGTTTGATGTGTAATACCGCCCGAACCGTCATTATCGTCATTGGCGTACACTGTATTATACAGCTTATATTTTTTCCCGTTATACGTCCGTATCGTCAGCCCGTCTTCGCTTTCGCCGTCACGCAGAGGCAGATACAACTCATATATCCACTCTATTGGCTTGCTCCAGCTGATATTCGCGCCGTTATCGTAAAAAGCAAGAAAATTGATTGTCGTGGGATCACCGAATTCATCGATAAAGCGGCTGTCATACAGTAAGGTTTCGTTCAGTATCGGATAATAGCACTTTATCGTGGCATTGGTATTATCCCAGTTATATTTTACATTGTATTCCCCATTCCAACCGGCAAAGTAGGCATACTTGCCCCAATCATCACCCTCTGTCATATGGTTGTGTGCCCCGTTTGCCGTATGGGTTCCGACAATAGGAACTCTGTCAAACACCTCGCTCGGCCATAGTTTTGTCAAGTCCGCACCGTATCGTGCCGTAAATTCAAGATAGTGAAACCTGTCGCCCTTGTTCGTATATCCATCATTTGTATTGTCCTCGGATGACGGATATACTCCTGTAGTATACTGCACGCCCTCGGCAGGGGTTACGGTCGGCAGCGTCTGAACAGCGCCCCATTGATTTGTATCTATGTTGTACAGCAAACTTTCGATATCGTTCAGCACATTTCCGCTGCTGTCAACCGGCCGTTGAGTATTCTGATGCCCGAATTTATAAGTACTTCCGCCCACAACATAGTATACGGTTTCTGTCCCTGTCGGTTTGACCTTATCCTTTGTCGGGTTGTATTCCTTGGCATAGTAAAACCGCAGTGTATACTCTTTACGAGCATAGTACACATTTACGATCGTAGACCCGTCTCCGGCAACCGTCACATTTTGATCTGCATGGTCAAACCGAGAAAAACGAAGCTTGTCGGGCTTGCAATCCGCACTATGGGTATGTGTTTCATCGGTATTTCCGCAGATATTCGTTTCCGCCGTAATATCATCCTCTCCGGAAACAGCAGTTCCGGATTTTGCCGTCTTTTTCACATTGCCTACATAGCTGTATTCGTCATCGTCGGCATTTTGCAGCCAATACACCGCCGTGTATGTGGTGTCAACCGTGCTCCAAAGAGCTTTATATGTGCGGTTTTCATCGGGCACGGTATCGGGCAGAGTATCTTTGACACCGTCGCCCGAGCCGCTTGTCACATCGTCCCAGCCGTCAAACACATAGCCGTGTCGGGTGGGCGCGTTTACAACAAAGGGCGTTCCGTAGCGGGCATATACCGGTTCTGTGCCATAGCCGCCGTCCATTTCAAATTTAACCATGTAATAATTGCGGTCGTAGTAGCACTGAAAAACAGTGGAGCCGTCGGCGGCGACTGCCTCCGGATAATGATACAGTTTCGTAAATCCCTTTACCGTATCCGCGTCCTGCACCGCAAGCTGCTCGTTGGAAATAATCGTGCCGGTTTTTGCAGAGGCTATACGGTATAGTCCCATATTCTCGCTATACATATCGTCGTTGATATTCTGGAAGTAGTACCGCACGGCATAGGGCACATCAATTGCCTTATAATAGACATTGACGACATACTGCGCCCCTGCATAGTCTGCCGGAATATTCAGAGCAACTACCGTTGCGTCGTCATTCGCATCCACCGTGCCTCCCTCCGGAACGGTAACAGAGGGGTTAGCCTCATTATAAAAAGGTGCGTATCCGAGATAGGTCGGCGATATAACGGTGTTGGAATAAGAGGTGCCGTACTGTATCTGTGCGGTAAATCCCGTGTAGATAGGCTGACCGGAGACTGCGTCTAAGTAATTTATGGAAATATCCACATACTCAGGATTGTTCTTCGGGGCGCGGGCAGGAGCCTTTCGCACCGGAGATTTACTGTTCTGCACGGCGGCGGGTTCGGCATCTGCAAGAGCATTAAACGCAACCGTCACACAGACAGCCTCGGAATATCGGTTGCTTTCGCCTGCTGTCACCTTGCAGCGGATATAGGCGCTGCCCGATTCGTCCAAAAGCGAACCGAGCATAGCGTAGGACAGCGACATCGACGAATTTATCGCATCATAAATATTCACCCAAAGTTCTGATTTGATATCCGCAAGTATCTGCCATTGATAGGCAACATTCTGCGTATTCGGAGAGCATTCGGCTTTGAGAGTTGCTCTTTCGTTTTGAGGCAGAGTCAGCTTTTCTGTTTTCTTACCTTCATGTGTAACCGTCACCGAATCAATATTCGTAACGGCAGATGCCGTTATCATCTGTATCTGAAAAACAGACGTAAGCAGGCAAAGGCACAGAATAACCGAAAGCAGTCTTCTGAGCCCTGTATGTTCCGTATTTCTATAATGTTTTGCTCGATATCTTCCTTTCATACTATCCACCTGCTTTCCTGTGGGGCGTTATCTGTTTTTCACGGCGTTCCATGCGGATAAGGCTCTCTCTGCTTCCGTATATTCAGCTGCTGAACCCTCGGAAAAGCCGTTATACTGCACCGCCGTGGCACTGATTTTAATTTGCATATCCTTCGGCAAACTGTCAAGCTGTGTTTTGGTGATATTCTCGCTGACGGTGATTTTGCCGCCCTCCGCCAACACATCCGCCTGCAGTACGGTGTTGGCGCTGACTATACAGTAATACACCGCTTCGCTCCCGTTACCGGAAAGAAACCTCCAATTGTTATTTACCGCCCAGCCGAGGATATTTTCGCCGCCGCCTGAAAAAAAAGCAAAGCTGTGTTCATCAAGTCTGCTCCAGCCTGTTGTTTTTATTTCGCAGAACACATAGCACGCCATTTCACTGCCCTCGAAATTCACAACAGCATTTTTTATCATATCCACACCGGGGGTAATAACCCATTTATCCGTCTCGGCAAAATTTCCGGTTTCGGTAACGGTAATATCCCGCATAATTGCCACTCTTGCCGTATCGCCCACAGTTGTCCCCGTCACATATTTTGAAAAGGTCACGCCGGACACCGCCGCCGCAATCAGCAGAAGATAAAGCAAAACGGCGGAAAAAGGAAGGCGCGGTTTCGGTCTTCGGTTTTTGTTTTCGCTGTGTTTCATTTTCCCGCCTCCTTTGTTTAATTTCAGTTCTCCAGTTTTTTTCCCTTACGGCGAATATATCCGATCAGATTCGGCAGCTCGGTTATCAGAATGATTGCGGCGAACAGGCTGAGCATTCCGATCGGTGTTCGCACAATGCGGATAGCCGCCCCGATTTTCGGAAGCACCAGCACCACTTTCCCGACCACATCCTCCTTCGGTATATCCGTGCCATCGTCGGTATTGTTTGCGTCACCCTTGGTGCGGTAGCCTTTTTCGTTTTCGGAGATAATGCGGTGGGTTACCGGTGTACCGCCGGTCTGATACATCACAATATCGCCGACCAGATAATTGCTTTGCTTATGGGTGATAATCAAATCGTCCGGTTCTATGGTGCCGCTCATGCTGCCTGTCAGCACTACGGCGGAGGAATATCCGAATACCGTCGGGTCTTTCACTTTGAATATTTCCCTTGCCGCCAGGCAATACAGATTTACAAGCAGAATAACACCTACGATTATAAGAATCAGAGCTTTAAGCACCCGCCACAGAACGGTCAAAGTCTTTTCAGTCTTCATCCTTTTCCCTCCTTTTCCGAGTAAGGGCAAGGAACAGGCACAGTCCGCCGCTGATGAGCATCAGCACAACATAGCCGCCGATCATGGTGTTGTCTCCTGTCTGCGGAGAAGGCACTATCTCACCGCCGTCACGGATGACAATATAAAACCCGAGAGTTGCATTGTCCGCCTTTCCGCTTGCAGCCTTGTTGCCGAGATAAGTGTCAACACGGTCCCGTTTGTCAGTGTTTGCGCCGTCCTCAAAGTTCCAAAACCAGTTTATATTAAAGTCCTGCAGCTTTTTTGCATCAAGCCTTCCTCCGACGACGCGGATAACCGCTTCTTTCTTAATGTTTTCGGGAAGCGTATACCGGGAGGTATCCGAAAAGCCGTCACCCGAAAGCGTCGCGCCTATATCAAGATCCGGCGAAGTCGAGAGCGAATACAGAACGGCGGTATAGGTTATCTCTTTGTTCGTATCATTTTTAAGACGAACCACGCTGTCTTTTTCGGTGCCGGGTGCCAGCACCTTTTCGGCGTTACCGGCGTTTACGTTCTGATACAGCGTTTCAAAAAACGAAAGCTCTGCCGAGCCGTCCGGGCGCACCGAAGTAGCCTTATCCCAAACAAGCGAGCCTGTCCTGTAGGTAAGGATATGTTCCGGCCTCTCTGCGGGTACGGCATAGGTAAGACCTATCATCACCGGCAGCAGCATAACCTGTAATATAAAGAGTATCAGTATGGCGGGAAACAGCCATTCCCGCAGTTTTTTTGTTCTGTTCATATGCGCCACCTCGTTTGAAAGCATCCGGACTATCCGGTAAAACGGCAGTGTTACAGGGGTTCGGGACATATGCAGAGCTCTCGGCAAACAGATGTCGGGAACATTGCATACAGCCCGAAGATATCCCCCGCCCGCCACATGACGGGGGATATATGACTGTACGGAAGCCGTAAAATCAGAGCCTTAGTCGATCTGAGTTACGGTGGTGGCAAGCGTAAGGCTGACGGTTGCGGCTCTGCCTGCAGCAGCCTCATCACCTAAGAAAGTATCTCTTACATTGTTTGCGGGCTTATCGGCGTCTGTACCCGTTTCGAAAGGCCACTCCCAGGAAATCGCAAGAGTGTCGGCAGCCTGACCGGAAAGATCTGTGCCGGGAGCATAGTCCTTGGTATATGCCGCAACGGCATTTACAAGAGCAGCCTTCATAAGATCAGCCGATGTATAGTCTGTACCGATAATTGCCTGATTGCCTTCCGGAGTCTTGATCTTGAATACCAGAGGGCAGTAGAATTTGCCGTCGGCGTCCTTCCAGTTTTCAAGCTGCAGGCTGGCAGCGTCCAATTTGTAGGATACTCTTACAGCCACCTCGGGAGTGCCGGTAATGGTAGCTGCAACAAAATCGCCGTTACTTGTCGTGCCGGGCGCAACGACCTTATCGGTGGAAATTACCGACTTGGCAATCGTTCCGACCACAGTTTGATCATTAGTGTCGTACTCCTTGGCAAACACATCTCCGTTCGCCGTAACAGTCACGCCGAACTTAGCAACACGGGCGGAATCCGTGCCGCTGCCGCTGGTTACATACTTCGCGAAGGTGCCTCCGACAAAGCATGAGGTGATAAGTACGAGAGCAAGCATGAGGACTGCTGCTCTCAGCGTCCAATTCTTTTTTGAAGTCATGGAACATTCCTCCTAATGTAATAATTGTTGAGACGATAAAACACCGTCATTTGGATTTCGTGAGACGACAGAAATCGCCTCAACGTGAGGACTTACCCTCATATATATCACCGCTTCGTCCGGCTGTGGCACCGGTTTCGCGGAAGATACCGTTTATTATGTTTTGCCGCCGTCTTCTTTTTCGGGGTTCTTTTCTCCCGCAGCGGCACGGAGCCGTTCAAGCTCGGATTTAAGCTCCTCGGTTTCCTTATCCTTTCTGCCGGAGCTTCTCTGGCGGTGGATAATGTCGTAGATGATAAAAGCGCACACCGGTATGCCGATAAATACCGCCATACCCAGCGGCTTTTGCAGGAACATGGCGAAATCTCCCAGCCCCGGAATACGCCCCTTATACAGTCCGAATACAGCGTCCTCACCGACTGCCGGATCTTCCGTATTGTTGGCGTCGCCCTTTGTCACAAAGCTGCGCTTTCCGTCCGCGGCGGTCTGCACCTCAACAATGCGGTGCGTTACGGCGATATTGCCGTCCATATAAGAAATAATGTCGCCGGCCTTCAGCTTGTCCGTTTCGGGCTTAACCGTAAAAATCAGGTCCCCCACTTCAATATGATCCTCGGCATTGCCGCTCATGGAGCCCGACTGCACAACCATCGGCGTGACGCCGAATACCGACGGCGGAACCTTCGGATTTACAACGCCTTTTATAATTATTGTCAGGTTGCATACAAGTATAAGCGCAAATATGCAACACAATACTGTGCCTGCAATGAATAGAGTTTTCGTTAACACTTTATTTTTTGCCATCCAGTTATCCTCCTATCAGATGGTTTTTGAACTATGATTTTGAAGCTTTGCTGAGAAACACTGCTTTGTATGAATATAATCGCAGGCTTCTGCCACAAACTACTATAGAGCTCAGAAGCACTCAAACGCTGTTATGTACTTACCCTGACCGTGCCTATATTAACACATCCGTCCCACGAATATATCGGTATAATTTTGCCGCAAGACCTTGACGACGGCATATAAAACATATTAACCTGGCGCTTTCGCAGAGTTCTGTACTCTGTTAAATGAAGCTGAGAAAATGGCGCTATAACTCTCTTTCGCAAACCTTTAACCTTTGAATAACACCGAAATTTGACTGCAAATGTTCAGAGTCCCACGGCAGTCAGCTTGTCCATATTCGAGCGTTTCAGCTCCATAGACGAGTGGACGTATCGTTCCAGAGTGATTGTCGTATTGGAATGACCGAGAATTTCGGACAGCGATTTGATTTCAAATCCGACCTCAACGGCGCGTGTGGCGAATGTGTGTCTGAGCGTGTGTGCATGAACTCCGTCAAGCCCGCATTCTTTTGTGTATTTCTCAATTCGGTACTGCAAAACTCTCGGCTCCATATAATCCTCAGTTCCCGTAAGGATAAATGCCGAAGTGTTTTTTTCGGCAAACCGTTCGCAGAGCCTGATTGCGTGGTCCGTCAACGGAATGGTACGCATAGAGGTCTCACTTTTGGGCGTGCTTACCACGATTCGGGTACGCTTTTCGTTTTCTGCCTCGGTGTTACGAAGTCGTTGAAGTGTAGCAGATACACGCAGTGTCCGTTCTTTCAAATCGACATTTTCCCATTTGAGGGCGCATAATTCGCCTATGCGCACGCCGGATAAAAGCATAAGCAGCACACCGAACTTGCATTTGTCCGTCTCTTCCAAAAGAAATGAAACAAATTGTTCCTGCTCATTACGAGAAAGCACCCGCATTTCTTTGCGTTCCCGTTTTGGATAGTTGATTTTCACTGTTGGAAACAGTCCGGGAAACTGCTGTGCGGTGTGGACAAGAATGCTGTGCAGCATAACTAAAATGTCATGTACCGTCTTTGCGGAAAGCCTACTTTCAAACAGCAGTTCTTTTGAAAAATCATCTACAAGACCTGTGGTAATACCGAGGGGAAGACAGTCTCCGAGTTTTGGTTTAATATGCTTTTCCAAGACAGCGTCGTACTTTACATAGGTAGATTCCTTAATTTTGTTTTTTTGAAAACACAGCCATTCATCGCAATAAAAAGCAAACCGACGGTGCGACATTGATTGCTGCACTGAGTTACCGCTTGTAATTGCGGCTTTGCATTTAGAAACCTTGTCTTTAGCTTCTTTATAAGTTTTTCCGTAGCAAAAACCATATTTTGCTTTTCCTGAAAAATCATAGCCTTTTATATATCTGCCTTCCCAGCGACCGTCTTTCCGCTTAAAAATGTTTTCACCTTTTCTCATGTTGAAACCTCCGTTTTTATTTTTGAATCGGTAGTGTATGTGTAAAATTATATACAGCACCGAATAAGTGCGAGTGAAGCGACTGTTTATCTGACTGCAAATGTGTCAGGGCGTGGTTGATATTTGCCGGAATTATCTATGCTTCGGCACAAATAATTCCGAATTTTTCGTGAAAAAAGTCGCTTATCCATATTTTTGGCCTTGATTTTTTTCGCGTTTGGAATTATAATATATATATAATTGGAATAGTATGCGTTCTAAGAGTACAGAACTCTGCGAAAACAGCACGATAGAATCAAAGCAGCCGCAGTTGCCAAACCGTGGCTGCTTTGATGTCTTAATAAAGCGATTTCTGCATTCAATCCGTTCAAGGGATTCGTGAAGTATCGTCAACCGGTCAACAAATCTTTGCTTTCGTCGTTCGCCGACCATTCAATGCTTTTCGCCTCGACATAATCAATGACGCTTTTAAAAGAATCCTCAACAGCCTCAAGAAGATTGGTATTGTTAATATTAAGTGGACAATGCACACTCTTCCCGGTTTTATCATTCACGATACTGACGCTGATTCGGTTCTCGGATTCTATTTCTGTTCCACGGATCTGTCGGTACAATTCAAGTGCCGTATCATCTTCCATAACGGCTTTGAGCGCCTCGTTATAATACAATGGCTGCTCACCGCTGTAATGGCTGATTTCAACAAAGCCTTCCTCGTTGATTCCTTTGTCGCAGACTATCGTCGCCTGAACATCACCGATGACATCAAAACTGACTGTATATCCCTTGTAGTCAATCTTTATGCAGCCTTTTCCGTCATACCAAAAGCGATCAAGATGCCTGTCATCGAAAAGACTATGTTCAAATTTGCCGCCGAGCTCTGTGATTTTTGATTTCAAGCATTCCAGTCTTGCAGCAATCCTTTCCGAATGGCTTAGATTTCCGTTTGTTCCTTTTTCGTCTCCCTGATCATTTCCGGCGAACGCAGGTGCAGAAGCAATAATATCCTCAATTTCAAAGCTATCTGCTTCAGAGACGGAGCTGCACATTTCACAAAGGATATCAAGGACATTTTCCGTAGAACAAAGCTCCTCGATTTTTTCTTTCGGAAGCGCCTCATATACCTTAGGCTTTTTAATAACGCTCAGTATCGTCATCATCATTCCGAGTTTATCCGACACATCATCGATGGGCGTCTGTTTATGAAGCAGCTCCCGTTTCATATAGGCCGTGCATTCACCTCTCAGCTTTTTCAGTAATCTTTCGTGTGTAACTTCTTTTTTCTCACCGCTGTCTATGATGCAATAGCGTGACGGCTGAAATCCCTCGCCGCAGAACGCCTTATAAATTCTGCCTGCGATATACTGCATTCGGTCATAAGCCGCTGCCGATTCATCCAAAGTCTTACCCGTCGCGATATTGACAATTTTATAAGGTGAGTCTTTTGTAGCACCTACAAGAACTTCAAGCTCAATGTAGATACCCTCGGAGCCGCCCCACTGTGCATAGCAACGAATATCTCCCCTCGGGAACAAGGTATCCGGCTGCGCATCGTGTGTCGGCAGGAAATACTCCTCCGGACAGATCCCCTCTTTTTTCAAATATGCCTCAAGCTCGTTAAATACCTCCACAATCTTTCTTTGGCCGACATACCGTACATATCCTTTTTTCTCGGGTATCTCTTCCCAAATCTGAGTTTCAATTACGCTCATCATTCATTCCTCCGTATTCTCCTTGTTTTTCTCTTCCTGAGCAATGCGCATATCTTCGGCCGGATCTTTCGAAAAACAATACACATAAAAATTGTAATCTCCTGCGCCGTAGTAGCACCTGATAAAATACAAATAGTGCTCCGTTGCGATTTTGAATCCGTACATTTCATCGCTCCAGCCGCCGGTCACCCGATTTTGCGGATGCTTCAGACACACCATTCTCATAGCGTGACGGTTTTTCAAAAGCGGAAATTCAGAATCGCTCCGAAGTTCATCAACGACCTGTTGCAGTTCCGCTTTGAAACGCTCGGTTTTAAGATTTTCGTAGCACGGAAACCAGGTCGTAAAGAAACCTGTTCCGTTCCTGTCAAAATCGCCCCGCACATGACCGATTTTGTGTCCTTCCTCGGGGTCCTCTTTGTTCAACGCAAAAAGCAGCCTCCGCTCCTCCGGCAATAGCTGTTCGTGTTTATAGTTCATGGTCCTTTTCCTTTCTGAGCACGCAGCCCGCTGAATCAATGTGGTAATACCAAATACATTTGCCCTGTAATTCCTTTTTCAAACATTTCAGATGGCGGTACAGGCTGTCCTTTGAGGTGATAACATACCCTTCGCCCGTCACCTCATATTTCCCGTTATCCGTTTTCTCGACATAAAAGAATCGCTCGTTATCATTACCTAAAAGGGGTTCCAGAAGGAAATTAAACTTCCCGCCAAAGCCTTCATTGTAACCGCCGGAAATATAATATCCTCTTACTGTTTTGTAGTCGCTTCTGTTACCGATAGAACCTCTTCCCATACCGGCACCCCCTTATGCGGAAATCTGATCAAACAGATTCAACTGAAAGCTCTCCGGTTTCAGTTCTCTTGAGCGTTTCAGACAATTCTCAAAGTTGTCCAGATAATTGTTGTAGCAATACCGGCGCTGCGTGAGAAGATCGTCCTGCTCGATTGCCATTTCCAATCCGGTCACATATCCAATCACATTGAAATAGCTGATCTTTTCAAGCTGTTTGGGACTGAATACATTCCTGATTGCCAGCAATTCAAGATATGCAGGATCCCCTTTCATCTTTTCAAGAGCTTGTTTTGCACCCTCACGGATTTTATCCGGCTACGCCATATAGTCGATATCCATTAGGGGCGGCAGTTCCCTTTCCCAGCTCTTCGGGATTTCCAAGCCGTTCTGCTCGCAAAGCTCACTTATTTGCCTTTTATAGTAGATAATGTGGTTGCGGATCAGATTCATATTGCAGCCGTCCGCCCAAAACGGATCTTGTCCTCCGAACTCACGGTAGGACTGCCAACTTTCAAAGCTGCTTTCGTGATTTGCAACCGCTTCGTTCAGCAGCTCTTCCGGGGACTGTTTCCGAGACCTTTTCTTTTTCGCATTTTCGCTCATCTCTGATTCCTCCTTACTAATTTTGAAAAATGCAAAGACACTGTGAAAAGCGAACCTGCTTTTGGCAAGAAAAAAGCATCTGCCGAAGCAGATGCCAAATTCAAAACACCGTCAACACATCGCCGTTTCCAGAGGAAAGCTCGCTCCATTCAAACTCAAACCAACTTCGCATGGAAGTTGTCTTTCCGTCCCAGAAAACCTGCGCCTTTACGGTAATCATTATTTTCCCCATATCGGAAAAACTGTTGCAGTCAGCCGCAATCAAATTGCCGTACTTATCGTAGCCGTGAATCAGCAGAAGTTGCTCTCCCCGGTTTGTCAATATGCTGACCTGAACCGTCTTTCCGTTATCCACATCACCATATATCTTTTCAAGCTGGCTCAGCGGTGCGTTGGCAACGGAATAACGCTCATCCGGTTTGTTGTCATACTCGGCGGCAACAGCTTCAATCAGAACATCTCTGTCTTTGGGCTTTCCGTCATCCGAAAACCGAATGCGGCAGTTTCCGGGCACATTCACATAGAAGATACTGCCATCCCGTTCAAACTGCGCCTTTGTCCACTTCCTGTCTGTCAAAACATACGGCCTTCCTGTTTCGTTGGAAAATGCAAGCCACCCGGAATATGCCGAAACCACATATTCGCCACGAAAGTAAACAACACCGCTTTGCGAATTGGATACGATCAATCGCACATTTTTGTATTCTATCGGAAGCTCTCCGTTGATGATGCTCTTTCCCTCGTAACCATCGGAAATTCCGTTACGGTCAGCGTCAATATCCCTAGGATACGGATCCGCTCCGTTTTTCAGCCCGTCCCCGTCCCAGTCAGCCTCCTGCTCCATCTCTAAGATTTCCGCAAGCAAAGAATTATAGACGCCTGTCAGATTCATTGCCGGCGCAGATACCTCCGTATTCGGCTCACCGAACTGCAGAAGTCTTTCGGGGATTCGAAGGACGAACAATAACAAGGCGACAGTCAACACTCCCGCCAATGCAATCAACCACTTTCTCGATTTTTTCTTTTCCCGATATGACTGCTGTACACCCGGTGCTTCACGCTTTATCCTTGCCCAAGGGGACATTTCCTTTTTCATCGCATTCCCCCGCCTTCCTTAAAAGACTTCAGCCGTAGTAGCTCGGACTCACATTCTTTTATATCCGCCGCAATCTCATTGTATTTTTTGTTGGCCTCAACCTTACGAATGTACTCATCCTTAATCTTTTTCCCAAGGTATTTATCCTTCAGCTCGCCGTTCTCGTAATAGCGATAGTAAAGATTCGGACCGTGATAGTATCCGGCGGCACAGACTGCGCAGTTCGGACGGCTGCACCGGACATATTTCGAAATAACCGTTCCCGTTATTTCCGGATAATGTTCAAGTTCAGCAATCTGCTCTCGCAGCAGCATAAGATTGGTTTCAAGATTATCTATCATCGCTTCCAAATACGGCATATGCACACTCCCCTTGTTTTTGGTGAGAGGATGAAACATAGATACCGGATTGTCAAGTGGTTCGAAATATTTTTTATGCTCAGGATAATAAAAGAGCGCCCGACAAACAAAAGTCGAACGCTCCTTGCTTTGTTTTACTTACACAGGGAAAATGCCGGACGCATATACTCAATAGCTCCGCGTGAAAGACCGTTTTTCGCTGCGATCTTTTCCCAATTTTGCTTCACCGTTTCAATGCATTCAGAGGCAAGCCTTTCAGCCTGCTCCTTGGTCAAACCATAATAATCGGAAGCCTCAATTGCCAACTCTAACGAGATTTCATTGCTGTACTCATTCACATTCAGAGCCAGTGTATCTCCATATGCACAAGGGTTTACATCATATAGCGGTGACAGACGCCAGCCGTTCTTTTGCAGAATAAATCCGTGATTGCGAAGATGATCGTCGGTGTTCGTAATCGCCATCGAAAAAACGATACGCTTCCAAAGCTCTTCTATATCCTCTTTCGGTGCGGCACCGTTTGCTTTCAGAAACGATACAATATCCAGGTATCCCGATCCGTCCTCTGCCGACGCTCCGTCAATTTTTCCGAGCATAGTCGTGGCGGATGAAAAATGTTTTCTCTGAGACCCTTCGCGGTCAAACCGTTTTGTCAGAAATGTGCTGCCGAGTTTTGAAAAGCTTTCAAGTCGGGATTCCGGCACATTCAATCCGCAAAGCCGAGCCAAATCATGTGCGGTCTTTTCCCACGCACCCATATTGTATTCATCTTTCCTCGACGGGAATTTTGCAATCCAAAGAGAACCGTCCGGTGCCTGCACCGTAGCCTTCGGACGCGCTCCGCCGAGAGAGGAACCGGGCTTTATCAGCTGATTCAGCCATTTTTCCTGCAATGTGGTTTCTTCATTTTCGAAATTTCGGGACGCCTCTTCCAAGGTGCGCAATGTAGCCCAAGGCGGCGCAGCAGTCTCTTTGTCGTCCGACAAAAACATTCCGTCAGGATCTGCTTTGAAACGGATCGCACCCATACGGGTTTCGTCATATACTCCGAGCAGATAGTCTCCGGCATTCAGCTTGCGTGGCTTGCGGCCTTCTCTGTCTGCCGCAAAGCGCTCTCTTCTGTCCATAAGAACTCTGCCCCACCGGTCCGGCGATGCATCGGAAAAGATACCGAAAGTCATTTTTTGCCCGGTCGGATATTGCCGTCCCTGTACGGGAAGCAAATCCGGATCCAGAATAAAAGCATTGCGATGCCCTCTGAGCCATTCTTTTTCAAATTCGAACGAATGATGTTCGGCTCCTCTGGATATTTCAACATACAGCCGCCCCAGAAGAACAGGTTCTTCCGAACTGAAATTTTCATAAACATAAATTGTATTCGACATATCATTCTCCCTTTGGCGCACGCTTGCGTATCGGCAAATTCAGATCCTGCAATGTTCTGCCAAGCGGATCGTTCTGCGCAACAAGCAAAAGATCTTTGTCCATGTCATTCAGTGCATGGAGCACCGAAGCATAGATCCCGATAGCAACAGACGGATCTCCCTTTTCCACTTTCCACAAAGTAGCCCGACTGATTCCGGCACGCTCCGCAGTCAGATCGACTGACAGGTTGCGGCGAAGTCTTGCCAGCTTTATTTGCTCGCCCATCTTCATCAGTATATCCAAAGTTGCCGGCAAAACGGTAACAGCTTTCTTTCCCATGTCGCTCACCTCCGATAACACTTTTAATTATATACTATTCTTTCCGCTATGTCAATATTTATAAATGTTATTTTTGTTTGAAATAATAATCGGGTGAGATTGGGTGCGACCGGTGTCTCATCGGCTTTTATGTATGCCGCACATCTTTTGTGCGGCAGCTTTTTACTCTTTCGGCGGATAAAATACGGCATTTACGATATTCTCCTGCAAGAGACAGCCTGCAATCAGCGGAAGCTTTTTCGCATACGGCGTACGCAGCATAAAAATATCCAGCCCGTTAAACCGTACACGGTCCAGTCCGTCCATATCCTTGCAAATTGCATACAGTTTCAGCAATCGTGCGTACTCATCTGCCGAATACTTTTTCCTGCGGGCGGCAAAAGCCGCATATCCCTCTTCGTCCGGTCTGCTGTGGTATCGAATAATCGCCTGAGCAATTCGGCGGTCTTTTCTGTTTATCGCAAGGTCTTCGATTTCTATGCCCTCTCGTTCTATCCTTTCAACAGACGCCTTTCCGTGACGATGATCTTCCTCGTCGTCCGTTCTCCCGATATCGTGCAGAAGCGCAAAATAAATCAGAATGTTCTTATCCCTCTCCGTCAGGTCATCGCCGCTGTTGTAAAAATAGATCAGGGATAGTGCCAGCACCCGTAGTATGTGTGACCGGCCGTGATATTCAAATATACCATCTGCCGGGTATCCCAACTTTTCAACCTGCGGTCCGTATTTCATCAATTCCGGAAGAGCTGTCGAAAAAAGTTTCAATACAATATCGTCTTGCACCGGATACATATCAAGCGGACGAATGTTTTTTACCTTGCCCCGACGAACAATGATTTCGTTTTCATTGTGGAAGCCGGAAAGGAATTCAACCACATCGTCGGGGTCAACTTCTCCGGTATACAGCGCCTGCCCTCTGCCGTTGTGATTTGCAAACCACAGTGCGCTGTGCTGGCTCGACGACCACGAAAGCGCCCGCTCCGGCTTTTGCGATAATGTGCCGCTCCCGCGGTATACCGTTACCCTGCCGTTCTCATTGAGCGGCAGATTTTCGGGCTTCGGAGCATGAGCAAAAACATAGTCCAGCACCTCGTCCTTCCATTGTCCGTTTTCATAGTCAAGGTTTTTGTGGATCTCTTCCCAGACGCCGTAAACCTGCTCCGGCTCGATCTCTTTATACCGTCTCTGAAAATCAAAAATTTTCAGAGGGCATGGGACATCACGGAGATAAAAGGTGTGCCAATCCCGTTTTTCCAGTGCGTCGTTCTTGGCGGCCATCGTTTTCATAGCGGCAATTCCGCCGTGCTTATCAAGCAGCAGATGCTCTGTCAGATGCACATCAAAGTAGATGCCGTTCTCATAATCGGCATAATAGACATTGTAGATAAATCTTGTGGGATCTACGATGACCTTATCGATATCAACGCCCTCCGCCTCGAATATTTCCCGTGCCCGCTCGTAACTCAATTCTTCATCAGCGACTTTTCCGATATTGTCGGGTGTAAGCTTTTCGATATTGACCATACTTCCTCTGACCTGCTGCAAAAGCGAGCTTTTGCTCACATTCCCGCTCCCCTGAATTCTTTCTTTGTTTTCCATTCTGCATTCCTCCTGTATTTTTAAAGATTGCAGAATGAATATTCTCGCTCGTATTTCAAAAAGCAAGTAAAACCAAAATCGCTCCGTTTTCCGGCGGCACCCTCTTTCCTAACGGGACCGGCGAGCGGTATTCTTTTTTCAATAATTTCATTCTCAAAACCGCTCGCCATATGCTCCTCGCTTTGAAATGAAAAAATGCCCGTCATTTGAAAATGAAATCATATATAGATTTATCATAGATTTCTTTGCAGATTTATCCCGTCTCTCTCATTTTCAAATGATACCGCTCCCTCTTTTTCGATATGACAAATGACAGGGCAGCGTTTCGGAATGAAGTTCATTTCGGATAGCCTGCTCATTTCGGAATGAAGGGGAATGTCCGTCATTCCGGAAGCCTTACAGATTTATTGCAGAAGGTCTTGCAGATTTATCGGAAAAATCATTTCGGAATGAAAGCAGAACCGTCATTTTCAAATGAGGGGAATGACCTTCATTTTGAAAGGCATTCAGATTTATTTTAGTTTATTTCTTAGATTTACGGCGTATCTTTTCGGAATGATTAGGGGCTCTCTCCGATATGACCTCTCTTCTCTATGACTGCCCGCTCCCTCATTTCGGAAGCGGGGGGGATTTACTTCTTATCATAACGGAAGAAATCTCATATTTTTATCATTTGAAAGGGAGGATTTTCAGGCTTAAAATCAATGCTGTGAAATGGTGTAAAACTGTTGCCTGAATTTTTTGAAAGAGTGGGCATTTCCGGAGAGAAAAATCATTGCAAAAAAGCTTCCGAAACCTTCTCATTTCGATATGAAAATCATTTTTAAGACTTTTGATAGAAAGTCATAAAACAGGGCAAATCATAGGTGAACTTCGTTTTTTTCGGGCTGAACCACGTTTTTTGCCGAGCGTATGCCCTGTTTACCTACCCCTGACACCGGTTTTTCAAAGGATATCTCTATCATAAATCCTAAAGGGGAAGCGTTTTTAAAAATTCAAATGTAAAATTGGTGCAATTCTCAAATGCGTGTATTCTTTAAGCTTGAGAAGATCGGTTTTTGCTAAACACTTCCCCGTTGCACGGACATTATTTTGCACCGTTTTTTGCACCAACTTTACACCACCGCTTTGCACCAACTTTGCACCGTTCTTTTCCAAATCTGCACCTTTCAAAAACACAATAGTGCTACTTGCCGAAATCGGATAACAAACTGTATCGCTTATCTTTTTACTTGCCTTTTCGGTTCTTCTCTCCCATAACTTCTACGAAGAAAAATCAAAAAGTAAGGAGGAATTGAAATGCGAGAATACAGAACACAAAACCCTTTGCCGATTGCAAAGGACAAGGTCAAAGAAGTTTTGGATATTATGGATGTCGCAGAAGCATTTTCAGGACAAATAAACACCCGTCCGAAACAACCGCTTATCATATGTCCGTTTCACAACGACAAGCATCTCGGCTCCTGCCGGATCTACACAGACACCAACACATTCTACTGCGAGGCCTGTCAGACATCCGGAGACGCATTGAAGCTTGCCTCCGGTTATATGGACATTCCGCTGTCGAGAATGAATGAGCTGCTTGAAGAAATCGTCAGACGCTTCGGCATCAACAGAGAATCTGTAACGGTTGATTCTACCAAAAGGCCAACAATCAACAAAAAGCAATTACTGTCTGTCGAAGGCTACCGGTTTCTGAACTTCGGCAAAGAGTACTACGAAATCCCCGTTAAATTCGAGGAATTTGAGCTTGAAGAAAACGAGATCGAATACTGGCCTACCGCCTACCGAAAGGTATTCTTCCGCAGCCTTGCAATGAAAGATCCCAAAGAGCATGATTGGGTCATCTGTACCATCACGCGCACACCTTGGTTCAAAGACAAAATGTATGTTGCGCAGTGTATTATGGAAAATCGCAGGGACGATTGCCGGTTCACCGAAGAAATCATCAAGACGAGAGAATTCCTGCTCTATGAAGCGGTACTCGACAAACGGGCTTTTCGTGAGGAAATGAATATCCGCAAGCGAGATTTGAAAGAAATGCTGGTAGACGCCGAGCTTTGGCCGTCTAAAGAAGAATTGCTGAAGGGTGCATAACCCTTCGGCATTTTCTTTTTGGTTTTAATCACTATTGACATTTGCTTTGATTTATGTTATAATGAGGTATAGAAAAAGAGAGGTGTTTTCAATGAAGATCGTAAAATACATAATCGTTTTATTCGTTGCCGCAATCGGCTTATATAATCTTATCGGTTGGTTCGGGCAGACTTCTTCCCTGCCGCTTTTCTTGTCCGTTGAGTGCTTTTGTCTGTGCGGTATTCTGGCACTTCACAAGGAGGGCGAAGTATGCGAGCAGGGGTGACATCGCTTCTTCGGTACTGCAGCGACAACGGTCTTACGGCACTACTTTCCGAATACAGTAAGGATAATCCCTACTCTTCCGATAAAATAGGCTTCAAGTCAACCATCCCGTGCAAATGGATATGCGCACACGGGCACATTGAATATGAGACTCCCTATAACAGAGTGCGCCGTGGCTATTGTAAGACGTGCGGTCGTGACTGTGCCGGTTCTCTCGGGCAAAGATATCCGGAGCTTGCAAAATACTGGTCGCCGGAAAACGAGAAGTCGGCTTTTGCTGTCAGCCCTCGTTCCTCCGTTCCGCATTATTGGTGCTGCGAACACGGTCACAAATGGAGTCGCACAATAGCGCAGCAGCTTGCGGCGTCATCTCCCTGCCCTTTCTGCAAAAGCGAAGGAAACTCTCTGTTTACCCGCAAGCCGGAGCTTTCGGACGAATGGGACTACGAGCGCAATCACATCGCTCCGGAAAATGTCAGCTATATGAGCAACACTGCATTTTACTGGATCTGCCCGGAGGGGCATTCGTTTATGGCAACGCCTGCCGAGCGAATGCGCCGAAATAAGGGATGCCCTGTATGTAAGTCGCTTTTGAAAAAAAGACCTGATATTGCGTATGAATGGCACCCGACAAAGAACACTTTCGGCCCCGAATCGGTAACTCCGATGTCACACAAGGAAGCCTGGTTCATTTGTCAAAACTGTCACAGAGAATACATTTGCGAAATAGCCGCCAGAGTTCGCCGCAAAGGGCCAAACTGTCCTCATTGCCGATGAAAATACCGCCGACCTCCATTTTCGGAAGCCGGCGGCTCTTTTATTGGTACGCTTCGTTGAAACTGCTCTCTATCCAAACATATTCCTCTCCGTCTTTGACAAGCTTCATATACCCTTCAATACTGCCGTTCTCATTTAGGACTGCGTAAATCCCGTTTTTTATCAAGCGGTAATTGGACGGAATCACATATTCCGGTCTTTCGTAATCCTCTACCCGGATAAACTCCGTTTTTGGATTTTTCATTGTTTCGGGCACCTTGCTTCCACAGCCGCACAGCAATGTCATCAGGCAAACAACTATAATAAACCATGTACTTCTCATAAGCCTCCTCCTTTCGCAGAGAATATAGCTGCATTTTCGCATTTGTCAAGCAGTAACCGGCGACTATTTTAAAAATAATCGCCGGTTATTTTATTATGCTGCATACCGCAAGCCTTTATTCTTTGCCCACGCCTTAATAAATGTCCTCATATTGGGTATGTTCTCAGCAGGTCTGTTGGACATGCCTCTCGCCTGCACAATGGTGTCCTGACGGATCTCAATGGTGCAAAGCGGTGTATCCACATCCGAAGCCTTACGGATAAACGCAACCACGCTTTTACCTTCGGCAACCAGTTTACCGTAAGTGCCGACGCAGTGACTGAGCTTGCGTCCTTCCTCGTAAAGTTCGGAAATGTCGTGTGGGATCAAAACCTTGAAATTCTTATTTTCCCATGCGTACTTATCGTTCTTTGCGGCACGCTCGCGAAAGACCTGATTAAGCTTTTCGTCTTTGACCTGTGTAATCTTGCGTGCAGCCTTATCGTGCTCTCGTTTCAGCGAATTCGGATAAATGAGCTGCTTATCGGTAAGATCGCAGTCAAGATCTCTCAGCATCCTCAAATAATCCGCCCAAAGCTGAGCGCTTTCACCCACTCTGCAGCACTGTGCCTCGTCAACGTGTTCGAGATACTCACGGATCTTCTTTACCGTCATATTCGGTATCTTCACCCTGAGAATATCAAGAATATGCCGAAAATGTGAGCCGTTTGCGATCCACTGAAAATCGGCAAACAAAGCTTCGCTGTCCTTTTTCAATACCTGCATATACGGGACAAAGCGTGAAAGACAACAACTCTCATTGATGAGACTTTGCATCTGCGTTTTTGTCAGCCGTTTCAGCCCCTGACCTTTGACATCCTTTTTCAGATATCCGGGGATATCTTTATCATTGGCATATATCAGATCTGTCACAAGCTCCGTCATACCCATCTTCGAAATCATTTCAAGCGACGGGATTTTTGCAAGTGCCTCAAAATAGCGCATATCGATCTTCGCTTTCCTGTCGCAGTACTCCACAAAACCCGTGCGCTTTACAGCCTTGTTGTTCATAATGAGTTGCCTGTTTTCCTTTGAGCAGATATATATGAGCTCATCCCATCTGGTATTTACATTGACCGGAATACCGAGTTTGTCTATGGCCTCGCCCGCAGCATTGAAAAATGTCGCCTTGCCGTCCAAAGTTACATACACATAAATCACCCGTTTGATCTCAAGCTCGAATGTTACTTCCGGGTCAACACCGCGAATCTGCTCGCCTAAAATCCGAGCAATATAATATCCCTCGTCAATACGGATCATCATCGTGCCGTCCTCATACTCCTGCGGCGTAATGAAATAATTGACACTGTCAATAGCCCCTCCCAATTTCGATGCGGTTTTGCCGCAGAGAGCACAGGTATGATCTCTATATGTGTAATTCCCAACCGTCAGCCTCTGATAGTATTTACCGCACTTTGTACACCAACCGTGAATACGGTTCGCTTCCGAGTTATTGATGGAATACTCTTTTTCGATTACGACCGTATGCATTTTTCTGGCGTTCTCCAAATCATAGACCACAAGCGACTCATCGAACACAGGACACTTCACTTCTACTTTTTCAACAACTGTCCCCTGTATTCTCAGCTTGTCATATAATTCACACAGTCCCATCGTGTATATATCGCCTTCAATCAGTTCAAAAACCGGATGTTCCAAAACAGTTTGGTCCTGAATTCGGCACTGCAGCTTTCTCTGATTGCGAAGATAAACCGTCGTCGGCCGCTTTACACGCGTCCATATTCTGACGCCGCGCTCATCATATCCCTGCCGGCAATTATTAAACGCCCCGACCTCTCCGTCCGGCTGCACTACGACACAGGCAATATCGTATGAATAAGCATCTATTCCCGTCATCGTTTCGTCTGCCTTTACAGCTGAATCCTTAATCACGAGAAAACCGTCAATCAATTCCACAAAGCGAACGTAAGAGCAATCATAACTGTAATTCCTTTGCCTTATCTTTCTGTTTCCGCACTTCGGGCATTGAATAGTTCCTTCTCCGCTTAATTCAAAGTTTTCTCCGCATCGCAGGCAATGAAATGTCTCGGCATTGTATGTGGATTCATAATAGACAGCGCCGTCATCAGCAAGCGTTTTCACCACTATCTTTTCCTCTTCCGATATAACGGCTGTTTTCGGAATCACAGATTCCATTATTTTTTTGACCTTTAGCATATTGCTATTCCTCCTTAATATATCAAAGATTGCGAAGGAATAGTGAAATACAACACCTTTCATGGCAAGAAAAAAGCAAGGCCGCACGCCTTGCTTTAATATCAGTTTACATCATACATTCCCATCTTGTCTCGCAGCTCTCTGAGGCTTTTATCATACTGCGTCTGATCGATTGCGTTACGCTCACGGAACAGATCCAATGTTTCCTTTTGCTTTAAGAACAGCCGCTTTTTCTTTTCCTCCGGCGTTAATTTTTCCAATGTCATCGCCTCATCAATTTTCATGCTCATCATACTTCTCCAGGATATTTAATAGCCGTTTTTCCGCTTCGCTCGGCTTGCCAGAAGACATAGGGAAATTAAGTGTCATATACCGTGCTCCGGGTATCAGATTCAATACAACACGCCGACTGTCTTCCTTATCTGTTGACGCAACGCAGGAAATCGCAGCAAAATCGGAGTTAACAATCCACCTGCAAAACTTCTCTTCACTCATAAAGCCCTTGCCGGTATTTGTTACGGTATCGGGAAACCCATCGTCATTCCAAAGCGTACACTCAGGCTTTGTCAAAGCAGGGAGCGTCATAAAACAATAGATGATCTCCGCCGCCTTATGTAAGTTTTCAAAATCAATACTGTACATATCATCCGTTCCTCGAACATTTTTCGGCGTCAATGGCCAACACCATCATAAGAACACAAAGCGCATCCTGCGGATCTGAAACATCAATCGCATAGGTATCGGTCCAATTCCAAATTTCCTTTGATACCGTTGCAACTGTCTGACCGGAGGAGCCTTGAATCGTATAGTCCCATTCCAGCCAATCACCGCTTATCTGCCAGCCGTTGCAGTCGATATTGTATCTCGGTTTGAAAAAAGAGAATTCCTTACTGATACAGCCGATATACCGTTCACCGAGATACATTTCAAACTTCGGCAGCCATGTCAGTACCTTTTCCTTTATCATACTGAGGTCGTTTCCGGCAGCATCATAAATTCTGAGCAGATGCCCCCACGAAAGCTCACCTTTTACAACATAGACTGTGTTCCCTGCTTCGTCATAAATATCGTAGCTGTCAAACCACGAAAAAAATCTTTGCTTGAATAACAGTTTCATTCCGTTTGCCACCCTTCTATCCGATACGGATCATAGCCCCTTGCAATCAGGTCACGATTATCCAGCACATATCTGTACCAGAACCGATATGCATTGTCTTCAAAGTAATACATTCCTCGCCGGCTCACCGACGGATCTTCGCCCTCCGGTACATCACGGCACAGTACATCCATTGCAATCAGCACATTCAGATATTTATGGAGTTTGCTCCGCTCCTCTCCGGTCTCCGACAGGATATCCTTTGATTTGTAATTGCCGTATGCTATCGCACGGAGAATCGAATTATATACGGCAGGTCCGATCAGTTCCTTTTGCAGCGCCATCTCAATATCGTTATACAGAAATCCGCTGCTCCTCAAAAACAGGTCGGCAATGTTTTTGTCCGCCGTTTTCCTGCCGTCGATATTGGAGAGGTATAGCGGAGTTCCTCCGATGCAGTCATACAGCCGGCGTCGCACTTTCTCTTCAAAACCGGCCATAAATTCGCTTGCTTCTTCAAAAGAAAGCCCTTTTAAATTCAATCGGCAGGTCACATACCCGGAAAGCGGACTCCGAACATCGAGAACCTCACGGTCAAATGCCGTCATATGTCCGCAGCACAAGATTAGAAACAGTCGGCTATCAATGAAATTCTCATCTATTGCCTTAGCAATAATCGAACTCAACTCTTTGTTGGTAAGGCAAGCGTCCGAATAGTTATCCATCACAAGAATCAGGCGTTCGTCATTCAGGCGGACACCGATCTCTTTCATAGCGTCTCTCCAGGTGCTTGCAGTGGTGTCTGCTATCCCAAAGTGCTCTGCAATCGCTCTTTTGAATGCTTCAAGATTATATTTGTCAGTCAGCTCTCTTGCGGAAAAGTAAATTGCGTCTTTATCCTTGATAAACTCGGAAATTAAGGCGGTTTTTCCAATGTGCCTTCTGCCGTAAACGGCAATGCACTCAAACTTACCGCTGTCATAAAGGCTGTTTAATTCTCGCAATTCAGCTTTACGCCCTACAAACATCTTCATTCCTTCTATACATAAAATAAGATACTTTCGATTGCTCTTATTATAGCATTGTCAAGCCATGCCGTCAACAGCCGCACTAAAATCCCCGAAAAATTTCGGTTTGCTACTTGCCAAACTGCAAAGTGTGTATCATACTGCTTCAAATTCATTGAAAAGGAGGCTTATCGCCTATGGTACAAAACGGCTATATCCTGAATGTATCTACCGAAAAGCTCCCGGAATTTCTCAAAAAAGTTCGGGAGAATCTGAAAGAGATCGTTCGGGAAGGAGTGCTATCTCTTGTTGCAAAATCAGCGGAACGGCTTTACGACATGAAATTTGTTGAAGGGCTGAAATACGAAACCTCTATCTTTGACCAGGCTGCCGGTATGGTATCCGGCAAGATTTCCGGCGTTGCACTCGGCGCATTTCACGACGATCGGTTCGATTTCCGTGCAAGTCTGATTATCGCAAAGTCAAGGGATGAAAATTCACAGTATGTTCTGCTTAACACAGAGAACTTCCTCATTCAGCACTATTGGGACGAGCTGTCCGAAGTTCAGTCATACAAATTCGACGCTGCCGTTGCAGAGGACGATCCGAGCTATGAAGAAAACGCCGAACACGGCCGCATCTGGCACGACATATTTGAAGATGCCGGTTGGAATATTCACTTGACCGGATACGCAGCTCAGTTATCCGTCCAACCCAAAGTTGAGGATATGAATATTTCCCCCGATGAATTAAAAGAATTCTTCTCCGACCCCGACATTCGTTCCGGGGAGTATATCAAAAACTCCGTCATCATCGGCAAGATAAAAGCAATGATCGGAAACACTCATATTGAACAAATCAACCCGTATACCTTGCTTGAATACTTTTTACGAGGCATTGCTTATGCGGATACGCAGAAGGGCCTTGCCGAACGCAGAAAGCTGTACAACCAAATCAAAACCGCCTTCGGTCCGGTTATGCTTGACGCAATTACGCTTTCCCCATAAACAAACAGCCTGCGGCTTCAACTTCAGAAACCGCAGGCTGCTTTCGATTACATATTACTTCAAGCCAAGGCTGCAAGCAATCGCATCGTCGATCGCACAGATAGTTTTCTTATCTGTCACTTCGCCGATCTTCTCGCTCAGTGTCGAAATATTGACCGTCACGAGCTGCTCGCAAAGCACTACCGACTCATTTTTCAGCCCGGTTTCCGGACCGATTATCACATGTGTCGGCATATTTCTTTTAATGCGGCTTGTGATCGGCGCCACAATAGTTGTCGGCGACATTTCATTCCCGATGTCGTTTTGTACGATCAGGACCGGACGCTTACCATACTGAACCGATTTGGATGTCACGGGCAGTACTGCCGAATAGATCTCATTGCGTCTCGGAAAGTAAGTAGATTCCATCCTCCTTTTCCTCCTCTCTGGTTTTGAGAGAGAATGAATAAGGGCAAAGATTTTGGCAAGTAAAAAAGAAAATTTGCTAAAGCCATTGACTATAGCGCCGAAATATGATATAATTTTAGTGTAATCGAAAGTATACTAATTCAAAGAAAGGACGAATCATATGAAACGAATTATACTGTTATTCATCTGCATTCTGCTTTGCGCAAGCCTTGCAGGCTGCAAACTCAATTCGGGTTCTGTTGACTCCTCTCTGTCATTAGTATCCGATCAAAATAAAACCACCATAGAGCAGACTTCCGCAAGCTCCGCACCCGATACAAGCGAAGCAGCGGAAAGTTCAACCGAAGCGAAAACCCCCGCCGGTACTGCCATACCCGATACTGCGGCAGACAGCAAAAACGAGCCTGCTCAAACAAATCCCGGAACTACTTCTCCGGCACAGGGAGACCCACAAGGCGGCGGTGAAACAAAGGAGCCCGATGCTCCGAAAGAAACTGTGCCGCCGACACCAAAGGAAACTACATCCACTCCTGTGCCGCCAAAGCCGGAAACAACAGCACCCACAACAGAAACTTCAACATCCGAAACACCGACAGACCCCTATGCATATCCGTTTAACATTGAACAGATCCGCAATGACTGCATAGCGCTCGGGAAAAGCTATGGCTTTGCACTGAACGAATCCTTAACTCCCGTCAATGCAAGCTGGGCCGGTGCCGAGACCGCTTCCACCAATACGCAGGGCAGCCTCTTAAAGCGTATGCTCGGTGAAATGATTGAGTATTACACCCCGGCTTACCGTGAAAGCATAGGGCTGCCCGAAATCAGCATTTCAGCGTTCAACATCTATTGCGAACAGACAGGAAACGGCAGCTACCGTATTTACTTTTTATTCCTCCTCTGATATAGCGATACCGCAGGACCTCAAAAAGAAGTCCTGCGGTATTTTTTATTCGTCCAGATCATAGGTTTGCAGCATCGGCTCGCTTACCTTTTCGTAGTATCTCTGCATTGCCTGTGTTGTCATTGCTTCAAGAAAAAGCTGAACACGGCGGAGAAGCGGAAACAGGTGCTTGTCTTGGATAAATACCTGCACCGAGTCAACAATGCGTGTACTTCCCTCTTTCACCATAACGCCACCGTTTTTTGTCACAAGCGGTTCACCCCAACCGTTTCCGATTTCAACGATAAAAGGAAAGCCCATATTGGCGGCATACGCCACACGAAATGTCGTAATTCTGCGTTCTGCAGGATTATCCGGATTGATATATTTTTCATAGTTCAGTATCTTGATGTCATTGTATACCTCCCGAACCTTTAAGGCATTTTCTTTTTCCTTTTGAGCGTCTGCAAGCAGTTTTTCCGCCTGAGCACTGCCCTTCTCAATCGGAGCTGAAAAATCCTGCACAAGCCTTTCAAACACTTCGGATAACTTGCCGCCGGCCTCCGCAAAAACTTCGTTTCGGCTGTCTGAAAACTGTGCTATCATCTCACGCATTTCGGCAATCTGCTTTTTAGGTACCTGTACCTGCTTGTACAGCTCGACAATCTGCCCAAGCTTTGCGACGGAAAAATCCATCCGTCTCTTTTCAACCGCCGAAATCTGTCTGACCTCATTCAAGCCTTCAACCAGGCGAATAAATTCTTCCGGCGAGAGATTATAAAACACATCAACTGCATTTTCACCGATCCCCTTGCTGTAATCCTTCATACCGACCCGTATACGGGATGAGCGCATATGCGGCCAAGCAAGTATCTCGGAATCATATCTCGTGTCGTCCAGAAATTCAAGCAGGGCTTTCTTTGTTTTATATACGCCGATTTGCTTGTAGTATGTCCCCAATCGTTATCACTCCTTCTTATTCATTCTCTGTCACCGGTTCAAAGTCAACAAGCATAAACTCCTGCTTTACTTTCCCGTTAAAATAGTTTTCGCACGGATAGCCGAGTGCGTCTATAACCTCCGGCAGTTCTGAGTGTATATACTTATCCGCCAGAGAAAATCCGACTGCGCTGTAGTTTTCGCAGAACAGTTTTAAATGACTTTTATCTGCTCCCATCAACATATGTCGCTTCGGCAAAAGGTGCATCCGCATTTTGAAAACAGGCTTCTTCACTCCTTCCCCGAACGGTTCAAGGGATTTCAGTTCTTCATACAGCGAATTTGTCAGTTCTGCCTCCGTAATCTCCGTGTCCCAATAGGTCATAGGCATAAGGTCTGTTTCGCTCAGGTATTCCGCTACTTGATTCAGGCGTGTTCTGAGCTGTGATAAAACCTCTTCGTTTTCGGGAATACTCATTCCCGCAGCCAATTCGTGGCCGCCGTAGGCAAGAAAGAAATCCTCGCAGGTTTTCAGTGCGTTCAACAAATGAAAGCCCTTAATCGACCTGCCGCTGCCGGTCCAAACCGTTTTACCGCTGCTGTCCTGTTTTGGAGCAAAAACAATGGTAGGACGGTTATATTTCTCTTTCAGATTTCCGGCAACCAGACCGACAACTCCTGACGGAGCACCGTCTGCCAAAAGGACAAGGACCTTATCACCCTGTTCAATCATCTTCAGAGCTGTCTCTTCCATCCTGTTGCACCATTCCTTTTGAATTGACTTACGGCGGTTGTTGCAGTCTGTCAGGCGTTCAGCCAAAAATTCTGCAATCCCCGGTCTGTCCTCCAAAAGCAGCAGCAAGGGCAGATCCGCCCCACGGACATCCAATCGTCCGGAGGCATTAATACAAGGCGCAATTTTGAACGCAATGTCCTCGGCGGTTATCCTGTCAAGCGGTCCATCATACAGCGCTTTAACACCTTCCCGTTTATACCAGCAGCTTCTCATTTGTCTCAATGCCCGTTTGACAATGGAACGGTTCTCACCAATCAGCGGTGCGACATCCGCAATTGTACCGAACGCAGCCAGGTCAACCAGTTCCATCGCATAATCATAATCGTCCACCAATGTCAGCATATAGCAGGCGACCTTCCACGCAAGACCGGAACCTGTCAGCTCGTGAAACGGGTATGTCTCCCCTTCTATCCAAAGGTCAACAAGCGCATCTGCATCCGGCAGAACTTCTCCTGGTTGGTGATGGTCAAGAACAATTGATTTGCACCCCTGACGGCGGATTTCCTCTATTTCGGCTATCGCTTTGATGCCGTTGTCAACGGTAATGAACAGCTTTGTGCCGAGCGCAATTTCTTCTCGGATCGCTTCCATAGATATTCCGTAGCCCTCGTAGATCCTATCCGGCAGTCTCGCCATCACATCGGCGCCGAGTCGTTTCAACATCAGGTACAGAATTGCAGCACCCGTAACACCGTCACAATCGTAATCACCGAATACGCATATTTTCTCTTTTCGGTATATGTGATCCCAAATAATCTCCGACACTTTTTCAATGTTTCTGATCTTAGCAGGATTATGAACGGTTTCACTATGCAGAAATTCTTCCGCCTGCTCCTTGTTTTCAACGCCGGCATTTGCTATCACCAGAGCCGTAAGCCTTGAGTATCCTTCCTGCTGCAGCCGTTGAGCGCTTGTCGGTATATCTGCCTTTTTCCACACGATAAATTCCTCCTTCTTGATTTTAAATACTGCGATAGAACTATGTATTACAGACATTTGATAGGCAAGAAAAAAGCCCTCTGCCGAAGCAGAGAGCAATTTTCTACGCCGCACCGTTCAGTGCAACACCCTTTTTCTTTGACCACTCCTTCAGAAATTTTAAAAGGTCACTTTCGCTCCTGTGATTGATAAGCCGATTCGAATTGGCACGGAGTTGCACGACAAATCCGTTTTCACGATTGATCTCAATCGTAAAATAGGGCTTGTCCGGATCTTCGGTTTTGCGGATAAACATGATACAGGAAGTCCCGGCAATAATTCTGTCCGAATAGGAACCGACGCAGTGGTTGAGCTTCCGTCCTTCTTCAAACAGATCCTTCATATCCTTCGGTGAAACGATCATATAATCGTCGTCCTTATAAGAATACAATTTACCGTACTTCTCGGTCTCCTTTTGGAAAACCTCGTCTTTCTTTGCATCCAATACAAGCTTCTGCTTTGCGATCGCCCTGTCATGCTCACGCTTCAGGCTGGACGGATACCGTGCCTTATTGTCTGTCAGGTCCACATCTATCGTCTTTGCAGCATGCAGGTAATCCCGCCAGTCCGCAATTGCGTTTTTTGGCTCAAAACACTGATTGATGCGCACATGTTCCAGATACTCACATAAGCGCATAATACTCATCTGCGATTCCTCTAAGATGCTTTTGACCTGAACAGCCTCTATTCCGTGCAGTTCAAGCCAGTCAATATCCTCTTCCCTCGCATTTGAGTCCATTCCGTACAGTTCCATAAACTTTTTCAATCGTGAATGAAAGTCCGAACCTTTCAGATAGTGTTTTATCAAGCGCTCCGGAAGACCTAATACCTCAGACACCTTATTGCGTTCAAGATGCATTATAAGCTCTGTGCCGTTTTGATTGCGGTGAATAAACTCATCCGTCAGCGTCTGGGAAAAACCGCGTTTACACAGCTGTTCGACGATCGGATAGACTGCCTGATACCGAATATAGTGAATAACATCCCGCAGACTAATCATATTGGAATATGGACTTCCGTTCATCTTTTTCTCAATATACTCACGAAGCCCAGTGTATTTCAGGCGATCCACATTTTCGATATATTCAACCCTTTTCACACGAAAATCAAACTTATCCGATGCGTAGTTCTTCTTTGTCAACCACACTTTTCTCTCACCGTTATGCTCATATGCAAGGAATTCCACCATCGGTTCTTTTCCGGCGCTCAGTTCTATAAAAGCACGATATAACTCATTACTTTCATAAGTCTCCGTGAAATTCTCGTCAAAGGCGGAATCCACGGAACACGCACGAATGAAAACAGTTTTATCGTCAAGCATAGAGATCACCGCCACCTGTTCGTTTCGCTTTGCAATGTTTGTGTCGAAAAGCGGAGTATAACTTCCACCGCATGACGGACACTCAACCGGAGAGGTTGATCGGTAAGCGGAATCCATACTAAAACGAGCATCGCACGCTTTACAGCAGTATTCAATATGGTGCATGCCGGTTATGATATCCTCTGACACTTCATGCGCTAAAATCACATCCGGCGTCGGTTTGATTTCCGGCAACTCAGGTATCGTATATTTGCTCAACACGCCCTCTGCCTGTGCTTCACTGATCGGTTTGGACTTCACCGGAGTTTTGCTCCCCCAATAGCTATCAAAAGAGCGATACCACGCGCTACAAGCAAGAGAAAACCCGTTTTTCATCCAAACAAACTTCTTGCTGCCTTGGTTCGTTTCTTCAGAGGCGATTGTCATGCAATTATATTCGCTGAACACGTTAGCAATAAGACGAGTCGTTCTTGTTCCGTTTTCGTTAAAAATAATCTTGTGTTTTTCCGAAATAAACCCATAGGCTTCCCTTTCCAAATTCACATCAAACGATTCCGGTATATCTGAGTAATGATATATAACCTCCGGCACATATTTTGCAATAACCAATCCGTGGGTCCCGTCAAGCTCCGCCTCATTGACATACACGATTCTGTATGCCGTTTCTACCCTTATCCCGTTCCACAGCATAAGGTGATAAAATGGTTTTCCTTCGTTTTCATCGGGTATTTTCGTCCCCTTAAACATTGCAGCATGACACTTCGGACAAACAATATGATTTTCGTGATACCAATGCGATGAACTGCGAGTCTCCTCCCACTCATGCCTACAATGAGCGCAACGGTATCGCACTTTTTCTTCAGCCCCGATCCTTGTGCCGCTCAGCAGAACCGCCGGATACAATGTGTGCTCTCTGATGTAGGTCCGAGCCGCATCGTCATTCACCATTTCCGATATGCGCTCTGCAAGGTTTATTTTCTTTGACATTGAATATTCCTCCTTTATAATTTTAAAATTACAAAAGGAGGATGATTGCCGTGCGGTTATGCGGCAAGTAAAAAGCGCTGCATTACTGCGACGCTTCTAAAGCTTTACTCTATTTATAGAAATGCACTTAAACCTTCTTCTTGAATTTGGTCTAAAACAGCCTTGTTGACCGTCGGTGTCCCTTTGAAATTGAATAGATACTTTTTATAGTCAAGCACCCGCTCCGTCCTGTTCCCCTTTGCAGGAAGAATCGTGAACCCTTCGGCTTGCAGTTTTTCAATACACATGCCGTCTGAAACATACCCAAGAGTTGAGACAATGCGATGTTTCGGGGCTCTATCTACAATGCGCGTCATATACTCATGATACCCCGGCATCGTTCGTAATGTGGCAAGGATGTCAAAATCAATATATGAGGCCCCATAAAGCTCGTTAAGATATTCTCGAATATCACAATCCCGTGTAAGCCGTCCCTGCGGGACCTGCATCAGCATATAGTAATATATCTCCTGCGACAGTCGGATCTCTTTCCCGGCAGATATCATTGTTATTTTACTCATTTCCAATACTCCTTGCCGATTTTCACTCATACATATCTTGTAGTGTAATAAGCTTCACTTCGCCTTTATCGCCGAGCGCCTGCAATCCTTTGGTAAATCCGCTCTTTGAAAAGATATAGTAGTGATACTTCTCACCTTTTCCGAAAACCTCGGCATAGTGCTTCAAAAGCTCAAGCTCGTCTGTGCCGATAGGCTCATTGCGATATTTGCAGGAACCGATAATATATTCCTTACCCTCAACCGGCGTGCCGACAATATCAATCTGAACTTCTTTTTTCTCCTTTGCGTCGTTCCCCCACCATTGACCGATATCCGAGAGTATGATCGGGAGATCCTCAGCATAGAGAAACAGATATTCCTTGCACATCTGCTCGTAAACAAGTCCCATATAGTCGGAGAAATGCCGCTTGATCACGCTGTCATAAATTTTGTCGGTACGACCTGCCGTAATCGCCGAGGCGTTCTGCGGCACGAATCGATACCAAAAGCGAAAGAAATTATCTCCGATTGCATAAACGGTTTTCCTTCCTGCCTTTTCGGTGATCGGTGTCTCCTTTTTTAAGATTCCGAGATCAAGCAGAACTTTAAGATATTTAGCGCAAAAAGCCGATTCCAAACCGACCTTGGTTGCGATTTCATTTGCTTTGGACGCCCCGCCGGCAATTGCCGCAATCACAGAGTTATAGACCGCCGGCTCACGAAGCTCCTGCTTTAAAAGGTTTTCCGGTTCCTCATAAAGGTAACTGGAAGTATTAAAGAGATTTTCTTTCAGTGCTGCGTCGACATCGCCCTCAACATCCAGCTTATTGATATAATGCGGAATACCGCCCGTAATGCCGTAAATAAGCGCCTGATTATCATTCGTAAGATCGGGATTGAAAACCGTCATTTCCTTATAGGTCAACGCCTGAATCTTATATTGCCCGGTCCGTCTGCCGTACAGCGGACTTTCATACCCAAGCACCTGATACTCCATAAAGCTCATGGAAGAGCCGCAAAGAATAAGAAACAGATTGCCGTTTGTCCAAGTATGGTCGATAATATGCTGTAAGCGAGAAGAAATTGACTTGTTTGCCCTTGCGAGATACGGATACTCATCAATGACGAATACCAGTCTCTCAGTTTCAGCCATTCGTGTTATCTCAGCAAATGCCGCATCAAAGCTCGGATATACGGGCGCAGTTTCCGCACCCGGATGCTCCTTTTCATAGATTGCTTTGGAAAGCGCCTCAAGATTCTCTTGGGAGGTTGCATTCAACGCCGAAAAGAACACCGTAGGCTTATCTTTGCAGAATTCATTAATCAATGCCGTTTTACCGACACGGCGCCGGCCGTAAACTACAAGGCATTCAAATCCACTCCTTGTATACCGCTTATTCATATCGCCGAGTTCTTTTTCTCTGCAATAAAACATAAAAGCACCTCTTTACAAACTTATGAGTTACTAACTTACGAGTTTATTATACATTGCTTTTTGGGGATTGTCAAGAGGATATGCTGTAAAACTTTTATGTTTAAATATGAGAAAGCGTCGCCGAAGCGACGCCTTCTCTATGCTGCTTTTTGCTCTGTTTTCTTTAGCCTTTCACAAAGTGCAGTATTCCTTTTTAACCCTTGGAGATTTCGAATGGCGTATTCAAGCGCTTCCCTATCGCCTACAAATATCAGCTTGTGCTTTGCACGGGTCATCGCCGTATAAAGCAAATTTCTGTTCAACAAAACAGAGTGATAATTGGTGATTGGTATGATAACAACAGGAAACTGATCACCCTGTGATTTATGCACGGTTATCGCAAAGCTATGCTTAAGCTGGTCAAATTCCTTTTTTTCGTATTCCACGGGAATCCCGTCATAATCTACAACCAACCTTTCCGTTTTGCCCGACACAATTTTTACAACACCCTTATCGCCGTTAAAGATATTCTTATCGTAATTGTTCGAGGTCTGCATGACACGGTCGTTTTTACGGAAGCGATGCGCTCCGAACCGGATTTCATCCTTTTCATCAACCAAAGCATTTACCGTGTCCTGCAAATCGGGATTGATCTGATCCACGGAAACAAGTGTCTTGACCCTCATAGGGGATAATACCTGAACCTTATCCGCACTTCTGCCGCAGGCCGCATATTCCTCATAATAGACCTTCAGCAGCATTTTCTTGAGGCGATTACAGTTCTTATCGTCGGATGAATCCGGAACATTGTAGAATACACAGTCCGAATGTCCGAAATCAAGCTCCGTGCTACCTTCAAGAACTCGATTGGCGTTATCCAGAATGGTCCTGCGGGCTCCGTGACGAAAAGAACGCTTCAACGCCGTTACCTGGAACATTTCGCTGTTTATCATATCATGCAAAACCTCACCGGGGCCTATGGACGGCAGCTGATTGACATCCCCCAAAAGCAAAAGCTGTGTGTCACTGCGAACAGCTCGCAACAGCATTGCCATTGTATCAATGTCAACCATCGACAACTCATCTACAATAACGAAATCATACGGCAGCGGATTATCTTCGTTCAGCGTGAGCGCCGGAAGCGCCGGATTATATTCTATCAGTTTATGAATTGTCTTGGCTTCCTTGCCGGTTGCCGCCTTCATGCGTTTCGCCGCCATACCGGTAGGCGCAGCAAGAGCAATCTCGACACCTGAAATGCGGCATATTTTCGAAAGTTTTTCCATAACCCCGATAATAAACCGCACTGTTGTGGTCTTGCCGCATCCTGCGCCGCCGGTCAATATAGAAGTCTGATTGCACAGTGCCATTTCAACCGCTTCTCGCTGTAACGGATCCAACTCCACTTCAAGCTCTTCCTGAATCTCGGCAACACATGCCTCGATTTTTTCCTTCGGTACGGCTGCATACCTTGACTTGACATCAATCCGTGCACGAAGAATATCGGCAACCGTCTTTTCACTCTCATACCGTTTTTTCGAGTATACACGCTCCCCTTCCGTTACGATCTGACCGTTTGAACGGCATCGGGCAACAGCGGCATCAATGTGCCGTTTGCTGAGCGAGCCTTTGATTTCTCCGCTTTCTTTCAAAAAGGCATTGCAATCCTCGGGCAAGCGGTTGATTATCAGAAATGTATGCCCTTTATTCCCAGCATAATCATTCAGGACATATAGAAGCGCCGTGTCTACCCGTTTCGGTTCATCTGCACTAAAATCCAGATCCTTTGCAATTCTATCCGCAATCGCAAACGGGACCAGTTTATTTTCGCACAATACATACGGATTTTGCCGTATCATTTCAACCGATTCAAGCCCGTATCTCTCATATACCGCATCAACAACAGTCTCTTCGATATCGTACTTGGAAAGAAAGGCTTTCAGGTCAGCGGCTATGCGGTACTTTTTCAATCCAACACTAAGCGCCTGCATCTCGCCTTGCTTTGTTTCCCATACGCACAGCGTTTGCGGCTCGTTTTCTATCATCTGCACAACGCCGACACCGTAGGTCTCTACCAGCCTCTTTGCCCGTGTTCTCCCAAACCCGTTTATACTAGCAATGATATCCACAAGAATACACGGCGTTTCGAAATCACATACCGTATACTTCTCAGCCTTAAACTGCCACGGCCAGTACCGCCCGTTTTCTCTATATTCCCACGCTCCGATGATTTCCACAATGTAATCCTCTTCAGCATTCATCAGATTGCCGACAACGGAAACGCTCATAGGATAGTCAGGATTTCGATACTTTTCGGGTATCGGATTGCCTTTTACCACTTCAAGCGCCACGATTTTAAAACCGCTTTCCATACGATGAAAAATGCGGCTGACTCTGCCTTTGATTTTCACAATAAAAGCCTCCTTACTAAATTACTGAACTTGCAACAGCAATTTAGCAGGAGGCTCATTCAAAAGCAAGTAAATTACATCAGAGCAACGCGGCAATCAGTTCGGCGGCTTCTTCCGCCCCCTCAGCGATATCGGCGATTTCGGAGATATCAATGTCCGCCTCAACATTAATTTCCGGCTCAATCGGTTCTTCCACAACATCCACATCGCCGAAATCTGCGTCAACATCGATCTCCGTATCTCCGTAATCCTCAATATCCCCGATATCCTCTTTGGCACCCTCATATTGTGCGGCATAGTCCGCCATATCCTGAACATCGTCATTTATCATATTTTCGAATTCCTGCGCGTCCGGGATATCATTAATTTCCGATATTTCCTCGGGTACTGATTCGGCATCTATATCGAACTCCGGTTCATTATCGGGCTCAAAATCGTCAAAGATATCGCTTTCATTGCCGGCGTCCCCGGTATCTTCAAGCTCGACATCCTCGCTGTCTATATCGTTATCGACCTGCGTGTCCGCCCCGTCACGTTCTTCGCCATCCGGTTCGAGGATCTCCAGCTCGTCTGTATCGGAAGAAACAGCGTCATACTCCATATCGTCGGCATCTATGTCCTGCTCTTCAACATCGTCAATATCGGTAAATTCGTTTTCGCCGGATTCATTGTCCGGCTCTGCTCCGTCCGACTCCTCCCTAGGTTCTTTGTCGGGATTATCTTCGTCTTCCTCTTCATTTTCTACGGCATCCGACTTGGAATCCTGCTTTTTGTCCTCGCCGACCTCTTCTTCAAAAATTTCACTGTCGCCGGCCTCGGTTTTATCGCTGTCCTTTTCATCATAACCGTCGTCGGCTTCAATGTCCGGTTCATCTTCGGTTTCTTTTATCTTTTCGTTATTTTCCGGCTCGTAATCTTCCCCGTCGGTATCTGTATCCGCTTCAAATGTATCGTCAGGCAATCTATCTGTCGGTTCGTCCGCAGTTATATCATTTTCGGTCGTTTCATTACCGCCGACTTCATTATCATCGTATTCCTCGTCGGTTTCTTCCTGCGGTTCTCCCCCCTCGGAGCTTTGAAATTCGTCCGGCCCTGTATCCTCCGATGACTCGGATTCAGCGTCATCCGGCACTTCTGTATCCGTATCCGCATTGATTTCCGTCAATTCGAGCTCCTGCTCTTCCGGCTGCAGTTCTTCTCTATCCTCAATTTCCGGTTTATCCTCAGTCTCCGGCCGTTCTTCCGGTTTATCAGTTTCGGCTTCCTTTTCCTGAGTCTGTTCCTGCTCCTCCATGTCTGATTTATCGGTTTCGGCTTCCGCATCCGGATTCTCGATGTCCGGGGAAGTTTCTGCGTCGGGATTTATGTCGGTTTCATTATGGTCGATTTCGACTCTATCGGGAATCGTTTCTTTATCCACAGGATCAACCTCTTCCTGTCGGAAAGCATCGACAATATCCTTGAAAGAGTGTATCTCACGGCCCTCCGATCCGATTCCGACAGATCGCAGAAACACATCCTCTAAAATGCTCTTGCGTGAACTTCCCATCTCAAGCATTTTTCCTACGATTTCGCCCTTCGCCCGACTCATTGCACTTTTATATCCTTCGGCCGTCATTTTACCGCTTTGATAGTCGCTGCGTATTTTGCCGAGCTCTCCTACCGTCTTCCCGAAATCCGAGAGCATCTCGGTAGGCGTCATCCGGGCAAAGCTTTTCATTGCTTTGCTGTCGATTCCGTATTTTTCATAAACGCTATTTTTGATGAAGCTTTCAACTGCGCCTCTGCCGACACTGTTCTGGGCGAAATCACCGGGGCCGGTATAGGTTTCTCCCGTCTCCTCCGGTGTTTCTTCTCCGGTTTCTTTATTCTCGTCATTGCTCTCAACCGAGTCCACAACCTTTTCAACATCTTCCTTTTCAAAGTCTTTTTCAAGAATCTCTTTGAGAACATCGTTCAGCGATGCCATATGATCAACTCCTTTTTTGCAGTTTTGAGTTAATCTGACCGACGCCGTATAAAAAAGCAAGTAAATATGGCTCTATACAAAGAAAAAGCGTTTCGGTGTCCGGTCCGAAACGCTTTTTCTTTATAAAAGATGTTTATTCTTTTCTTTTTGATATTCAATGTATTCTTGCTTTTCTTCATTGCCGGCTTACCGAATGGTTTTCTTTCCGCAATCCGGGCATCTGTCCACTTCTCCAACATGTTCAAAAACAAACTTGCAGCCATCACAAGCATATATCATTCTCTTATACCTCAATTCCCATTTTATGCAGCCATTCGTTCTTCTCTTCGACCGTAGGCGCAGCAAACATTTCCCTTGCCTTTTCGGTATCCTGCGTAAATGCAATCGGGTACATATGCCGAATATCCTTCGGAAGCTCCTCCGGTATACTTTCAACATTCAACCTGTATCTTTCGGCAGATTCTTTCCCGAATTCCGTTATATCCAAAGCATGAAGATAACACAGAAAAGAATGCTCCATAAGCGGAAAGATCTGCACACACAAGTAATTGCGGTCCGTTGTGCGTCTCAACCAGAAACTCTCTCCTATCGTATACCATTTATCTATCACACTGTCCGGGAGTTCTCCCACAAAATCATTGCCATTATTGCACATACCGCACCTCCGTAAATGCAGATATATTATATCACATCAAAAAGCATCCGTCAACACCTCCTGTTGCGTTTTTTGAACCTGTTTTTCCTCTTTCAAAACGAATTGTTCCGATATTTAATATAAAAATCGCTCGATTTTGCATCCAATTGCGCCTATAACCACTTGACTTTTTCAATTTGTTGTTTTATAATAAAGTTGCACATATCAGATAAAGGAGGCGTTGCAATGACCGACAGCGTTGATATGCGCAGCATCATCAGCGAAATACTTCGAAACGGAAAAATTGACGGTTTTATTCCTATGGACGAAATCAAGCGTGTCCAATCGGATTATGACCTGAGCAATGAAAAAGTAGAAGAAATTTTGCAGAAAATCAGAGCTGCCAATATTGACCTGATCGAGTCCGATGAAGACGAACTAATTGAAGAAGAAACGGGCAAGAACAGTTCAGAAACGGAACCGAAAGGGCAATCCATTCCGGTTGATCCGACAAAAGCTTATTTTCACGAAATAAGGCAATTACCGACGCTCACAAAGGATGAGATGTTCGCATTGGCTTACCGTATGCGGGACGGAGATCCGCGTGCGAGAGAAAAACTGATCGAAGCCAATCTGCGTCTTGTTATCAACATTGCAAAGCATTACAGAAACTACGGCGTTCCCTTCCTCGATCTCATTCAGGAAGGCAACATCGGGCTTATCCGCGCCGTAGAAAAATTTGACCCTTCCCTAAACTTTCGTTTCTCCACTTATGCTACCTGGTGGATCAAATTCGGCATACGCAAAGCATTGTCCGAACAAGGCAAAATAATCCGCATTCCGAACTATATCGTTTCCAATGTTACAGCGCTGAACCGTGTCCGGAATCAGTTTTATCAGGAGCACGGCCGCGAGGCAACGGCAAAGGAACTGTCAAGCAGCACCGGCATCGCGTTATCCAAGGTCAAAGATATGCTGACGCTGATTCAAGAGCCGCTTTCGCTTGAAATGACGCTCGATAATGACCGTGAAACACGGCTGATGGACTTCATAGCCGATGAAACTGCGGAAACAGATCCGGACAAGGTCTGCCAGCTGAAAGAATTCCGTTGCCATTTTGAAAAAATGATGAGCGTTCTCGGCGAACGGGAGCGAAAGATCATCAATATGCGGTATGGCTTTGCCGGAGAGAAAAAGTCAACCTTTGCAGAAATCGGACGAGAACTCGGCGTTACACGAGAACGGGTGCGACAGCTTGAAGCAAAAGCTATATTAAAACTTCGCAAGACGGAGTATTATCAATCGGTCCAAAACTTTTTTGAAACGTAAGAAGATAAAAACTCCGGATGCATTATTGAAAGTTCGCTTTTTTGTAAATCTTTTAAGGT